>Ga0209187_1003407_pt1 | contig 13316 bp, 10 predicted proteins | sample BantaG_FD_187430 | JGI IMG/M metagenome (GOLD analysis project Ga0209187, IMG submission 187430) | Marine algal microbial communities from Bantry Bay, Ireland - BantryBay_4 metaG (SPAdes) (version 2) | ecosystem: Host-associated > Algae > Red algae > Unclassified | place: Bantry Bay, Ireland... | reverse complement strand
TAGAAGTCTTAGCTGAATAAAACAGGGGGGTCAGCTTCGAGCATTAGGGGGGTCAATACTTCCGTCAACTGGGGGGTCAATACTAGGTCAATAGACACAAGGGCAACAATCGAGATGAATACAGATGGTTTGTTTTGCCAACTGGTCTGACTGAAGATAAAGTGATCAAGGCAGTTGAGTTTAGAGCAGGCAATAGACAAATTGTACATCATGCCTTGGTATTTGAGGATACAAAAGGCATAGCTCGAGAACAGGATGCTCTCACTCCAGAATATGGCTATGAAGGCTTCGGAAGTTTTGCAGGTGATGACTCTGACAATATCGAGCTGCTGACAGCTAAACAGTTTCAAGGTTATGCACCTGGTTCGCAAGCAACCATTTATCCTGATGGTATCGGTCAAGTTCTTAAAGCAGGAGCTGACTTAGCGGTACAGCTGCACTATGCACCCTGGGCAAAAGATGAATCAGATTTGTCAACAGTTAATATATTTTTCGCTGATGAGACAGAAGAGATAGAGAGAAGTTTACAATCGCACATTATGGTTCCATTACCAGGTGTTTTGGTCAATCGACCTTTTTTCATTTTACCTGGAGAAGAATTCGAATTTCATGGTATATGGGAAGTGCCGCGTGATCTAAGTTTAGTCGCTATTGCATCCCACATGCATTTACTTGGTAAGAATTGGACTGTCTATTTAGAGAAACCAGATGGCACGATCGAAAATTTAATCCGCATTCCTGAATGGGATTTTAATTGGCAAGGATCCTATTTCTTTGATGAATACAAAGTTGCTCCCAAAGGATCGAAGCTTCATGCCTTTGCGACTTACGACAACACCTCAGATAATCCAAATAATCCAAACAACCCACCTCAATTTATGACTTGGGGAGAGGGAACAGAAGATGAGATGTACTACTTACCTATTTTATTTACAGACTATCAAGAAGGTGATGAACTCATATCATTCGAAAGTAATACTACTGCTGTTGTAGAATTAGACTCTGAATCCAAAGGACATTTATTGCCGGTCAGTCCTAATCCTGTCAATGAGAATCTGTTTTTGGAATTTCAATTAGAGAAAGGATTACCTGTGCGTATTGAACTGATAGATCAGACTGGTCGAGTTGTTAGAGTGGTCCGAGACAAGGTTTTTCATCGGAAAGGGACGCATGCGTTGAATATTCAAACAAATACCTTAGAAAATGGTGTGTATTATATTCGGTTGATTGGAAATAATGTTTGGCATACAACCAGCTTTGTCAAGATAAATTAAATGTATTTTCAGAAAACAATTAGATTAATTTGGTAGAGGAAATGTATGCACTCTTAATTCAGAATAATGTTTTGAATGAATAAGAAATTAGCGTAATTTTAGGTATTGCTAACTTCATGTAATACTTACACAAACTAAAATAATATGGCAAAGAAAAGAATCGCAATTAATGGCTTTGGAAGAATCGGTAGACTGACATTCAGGAAATTGTGGGATATGGAAGATGTGGATGTCGTTGCTATCAATGACCTCACTGATAATGCGACATTAGCTCATTTACTTAAGTTCGATAGCGCGCATGGCAAATTTGATCATGACATCAGTGCTACTGATCAAAACATCATAATCAATGGTGACAGAGTTGCAGCTTCTTCAGAAAGAGATCCATCCAAACTTCCTTGGGCTGATATGAATATTGATACAGTCATCGAAGCAACAGGTGTATTCAGAAATGCAGATGGTGCTAAGAAGCACATTGAAGCTGGTGCTAAACGAGTTGTTATATCAGCTCCAGGTAAAGGCGATGGGATTGAAACAATTGTGCTTGGCGTTAATAGTGGAGGCATGACTGATGATGCACCAGTCTATTCAAATGCAAGTTGTACGACTAATTGTCTTGCCCCTGTTGTGATGGTATTAGACCAAGCCTTTGGTATAGATAAAGGGTCATTAACTACCACACATGCTTACACATCTGATCAACGAATACAAGATGCTCCACACAGCGATTTGAGAAGAGCTAGAGCAGCGGCACAAAACATTATACCGACTACGACAGGTGCAGCAGCAGCCGTTGGTAAAGTGTATCCGCCAATTAAAGATAAATTGTTTGCTATTGCAATTCGTGTACCTGTCATCACAGGTTCTATGATCGAATTGAATGTGATCTTAAATAAAGATGCCTCTATTGATGACATAAATGAAGCATTTAAAAGCGCTGCAGATGGTCCATTAAAAGGCGTGTTAGAATATTCTACAGATCCATTAGTATCTACTGATATTATTGGTAACGAACACTCTTGTATTTTTGATTCACTAATGACAAATACAATCGGTAACCTAGTAAAAGTTGTTGCTTGGTATGATAACGAAGCGGGTTACTCAGCAAGACTAGCAGAGCTAGTCGCAAGACTATAAATAATAAGCATCCTTTCGCAGGAATGTTTGTATAATCATAAAAAGCCCGTGGTATCATGTATCGTGGGCTTTTATTTTTAATTATAAAATACTACTCTATGGAACAGTTTGACTTTAATAATAAACGAGTGTTAATGCGTGTTGACTTTAATGTCCCCTTGGATGAAAATAACAACATCACTGATGACACAAGAATTCGAAAAGCAGTCCCTACAATAAAGCACATTATGGATGCTGGTGGAGCTGTAATCTTAATGTCACATTTAGGGAGACCACAAAAGAAGTTGAAAGATGATGGTACTGTCAATGTCGATAAATATACGCTTCGTCATATCGTCCCTCATTTATCGAAACTTTTAGGCACAGACGTTCAGTTTTCTAGCAATTGTTTCGGGGCTGAAGCAAAAAGCAAATCGTTCTTATTAAATCCAGGGCAGGTATTATTATTAGAGAATACACGTTTTCATAAAGAAGAAGCACAGGGCGAGAAAATATTTGCTGCTGGTCTAGCACAATGTGGAGACATATTTATAAATGATGCTTTTGGTACAGCGCACCGAGCACATGCGTCTACCACTGTCGTAGCAAGTCACTTCAAACCAGAACAAAAAGGCTTTGGGTTTTTAATGAAAACGGAACTAGAAAATGCTGATAGAGTATTGAATAGTCCTGCTCGTCCCTTAACTGCTATATTAGGTGGTGCTAAAGTTTCTGATAAAATAAAATTACTCGATAGGTTGACAGAGCTTTGCCAAAATATTATCGTTGGTGGCGGCATGGCATATACGTTTGCCAAAGCAGCAGGCGGAAGCGTTGGTAATTCGCTTTGCGAAGATGATTATTTGGATCTGGCTAAAGAAATTGTCTCGAAGGCAAAAGCGAATGGCGTCGATTTTTATCTACCAACGGATACTGTTATTGCAGATGATTTTAGCAATAGTGCCAATACCAAAATTGTACCTACAGGAGAAATTCCTGATGGATGGGAAGGCCTAGACATAGGACCAGAGACGAGAGAAAAATTTGCCAGTGTCATCAAAAATTCTCAAACCATTTTATGGAATGGCCCACAAGGCGTTTTTGAATTTGAGAATTTTGCTCACGGGACAGATGCCATTGCGAATGCAGTGGTAGCAGCTACTGATAATGGGGCATATAGTCTTATTGGTGGAGGAGATTCTGTTGCGGCAATCAATAAAGCTGGTCTTGGCGATCGAGTAAGTTTTATCTCAACAGGAGGTGGTGCCATGTTGGAATATTTGGAGGGGAGGACTTTACCTGGTGTGAAAGCGATTGTTGGGTAAATGGAGGAAGGAGTTTCGACTTCTGTCGAGGATGGGCGGATTTTAAACGAGTGCCCCATCTCCGAGTTTACGAATAAGCTAAAAGCGAATATTCTATCTTGGAAAAAGACCACCTCGTCTCCCGCAAAGCGGGATCCACTCCTCCACGGGAGGAGAATTTTGCCCTGCTAATAGATAGAAGCTAATACCTAAAAGCGAGCATGCGAGCGGCCCAACAGCGAGTTTAAAGGTGGTTAGCATGCAAGGGCGATCTCGCCATATTTAGTTACCGATGATGACCACCTCGTCTTCTGCAAAGCGGCCTCCCATCCTTCGCAGAGCTCAGGTTCCTTCATTATCAAATGTGCATGAGGCATATCTGATTTCCGCTGATGCGGAACCATTCAGTCTTTCCATAGAGGAGAATTTTGCCAGCTAAAAGCTAATAGCTAATGGCAAAAGCGAGCCTGCGAGCGCTCTAACAGCGAGTTCACGAGCTCACTAAAAGATTTTATGTAATTTACTCACCAAACAGATCGTTAGAGTTCAATGCACAGCAATCAATATTCAAAAAGATTTGGAATAGTATGCTGTCTTGTGCTTATATGTATCGGAACTGTTGTTTTTTCTCAGCAGCCATTTCCCACAGGTAATGGAGCACCTCCTGGATTGCAAACTCAGTCACAAAGCACAATTACAAAGATTGATACGTCTCGGGTATTCTATTCTCATCTTGATGCGGTTGATGATAAAAAGGAATTCAGTGATACCTTACTTAACGATTTTCATATCTATAGTCCCATTGAACAAGGACCATTGTTTGGTCAATCCTTGGGTAACTTGGGATCCTCATCAAGAGCGCTCATCTATACTATTGACGGAAATCGGAAAGGGCTAGATTTAGGTTATCATCAGTATGATCCATATCAAAAGGACAGACATCAATTTCCACTGATTCAGTCAGAGAAGCCTGTCAGTAATTTATTTTTTTCTTCCTTCGGTCAAGTAGATTTTATTATTAAAGCTCAGTTCAGTCGACCCTTTGCAAACAATCTTCAATTGACTATCGACTACACGAGAGTGCTTCAAGAAGGGTTTTATGCTTCACAAAGTACACGTCTGACAAATATAGGGATGAGTCTTTCTAAAAAATTGGATAATCGGATGTGGATTTTCACAGCAATTTCTAATGCGGACAATGAGGAGCAAAATGGTGGTATATCTGACCCGGTGATTTTCAATGGTGCTTTTGCAGAATTGCGATCAAACCTTCCAACTAATTTATCAGATGCACAAACAAGGAATGAAATCCAAGAATATGCATTTAATAATTTCTTTTATCTAAAGCGCTTTGAAGGAGTACAATTTAGACATGAAATTGTCTTTGAGCGAGGATCTTATAAATACTCGGATGTAAATTCTAGTAATGATGACTTTTATGGTGATTTTTTAAATGACGACAGAGGCGTACGTTCATTTGTCGAATATTCTAGCTGGAAGAATTCGCTTTGGGCTTCTTTGCTTTTAGATAAATTTGATTTAAATGTTGGATTTAATTATAGTTTTTACAATATCGATTTAGAGGCGAGGAAAGATAATGTTCATGATCTTGGTTTGCTTGGTAATGTGGCTTTAGGATTTGGTGATCAATTTAATTTATCCGCTGATGTCTATCTTGGAATAGGGGAGAATATAGGAGAGTATACCATAAACGGATTTTTGACAGGGACCTTAGTGGAAGGTATTCGCTTAAAAGCTTTTGGAACATTACAGCGGTATAGGCCTTCTATATTGAAACAAGAAGCTTACATCAACCAACAAGAAATTTGGAACAATGATTTTAGTCAACCCTTAGAAAATGAAGTTGGAGCAACATTAAATTTAGAACGTTTTGGGATTGATGTCACTGTCAAACAGCTTGTACAAACAAATCCAATTTTCATTGATACACGACAACGACCAGTACAACCTGATACCACCGTTTTTATAACACAACTTTTAATAAATACAAAACATAAATTATTTTTTCTCAATTTGGAGAATCAGTTTGGACTGCAGAATCTATCAGATAATGTTTGGCAGTTGCCATCCTTTATTTCTGAACACGAATTGTATTTTGAAGATTATATTTTTAAAAAACGTATGCTCACTAGATTTGGCATTAGGCTCAGAACAACTGAAGCCTATACAGTTGCAGGATTTTCTCCAACACATGGTTATTTCCATCAAAGAGATGATGAAGCTGAAGATGAACCGTTTTTTTGGCAAGCAGATCCATACATTTCCTTCAAAGTAGATAAATTCAGGGCGTTTATTCGAGCAGAGAATCTGACTCAACGATTTAGGCAGCCAACCGCTGATAGTCCCGATGTCTTTTTTCTTACAAACTTGTATCCCATTTTTGACTTTAAGATTCGGCTTGGGGTGGCATGGACCTTGTATAATTGAATTTTGAGCCCACTCCGAAAACTCACAAAACCAAAAATGTTTCTTTGGCGATATTTTTCATTTTCTCAATCCACTGAAACTCAGGCATCACTGAATTTCAAAAACCAAAAATCTCATCTAAAATATTCCATTTATGTAATTAGTCAGTTTTCAGAGTGGGCTCAATTTTGGTATTCCAAAAAGCGAGTTTAAGAGCAACATTAAATCAAACTTAAACTCAGCAATTTATTAATTATGCAAACTGAAATCCATTCTTTATGAACGACTCTATTTCAAATCCCTATAAATAGTGAGTGATTGATTCACAAAGCTTCTTTAAATTAAGGTCTTAGAAACTTCCAAATGATACGACTACTTATTGCAGTCTTTGGTGGAATTAATGCTTAGATGTCAGATTGAAAGAGATGTTGAAGCTATTGATTCTCTAATTGAAACAGTCAAACAATTAAAAGGCTATTATCATTACTGGAAGGATGAAGAATTCCCTGAATGGCAATTTTAAAAAGAGCGGGAAATAGTATTCAAAGCGTAGAAAATCAATAAATATTATCTGAATTAATAGAAGAAATGCCAGATGGTTTGTTGTCTATAGATTACAGCAAAATCACTCCAGTACTTGTTGAGGCGATCAAAGCACAGCAAGTCATGAATGATGAATTACGCAATGAATTAAGCAAATGAAAAAATAGACCTCTCATATATCTTAAAATCTCAAGCTATAAGGGAAGCTATTCGATTAGCTTCGCTATTGGTGAATCAAAAATAGATTTTATGAATACTTCCAATATTCTGATCGTTCTACTTGTGTTACTACAGCAATCTTTGTTTGGACAATCCAAATTAGACAGTTTAAAGTCACTTGCGCAAAATAGTAGTTAAAGTGATTCGGTTAGGTTTTATGCCTACAATGACATCGCCACTTATTTTATAGGCATCAATAATGATTCAGTTGCACACTACAATCAACTTTCAGAAACAATTGCCAAACGAACTGAATCGAAGGGTTTTGAGATTGATGTGTTGTCTTTAAATACAAAGATCTATATTAATCGCTGGTCATTAGATAGTCTGAAACATACTATTAAAATTATTTTAGATTATAGAATAGAGAATAACGACAATCAAAATATTATTGAAACACTTATTAATCTTGGAGGCATTCATGCTAATCGCGGCTATCATGAAGAAGGAATTGGTTATTATTTGCAAGCCTTGGATTATGCTAAAAAGGAGAATGACTTAACACTACTCGGTAGAATAAATTTTAATATCGGTGCGGCATATTATAATGCTACATTGTTTGATAAGTCTCGGCCAAAATTTAATGAGGCAGCCCACTACTTTAAACTTGTTGACAATGAATCCTTAAGAGCAATTTGTTTAAATAGCATCTCCAATGCATTTAATAATGAAGAAAATATTGACTCAGCACTTTGGTATGCGGAAAAAACCTTAATCATATCTGACTCTCTTGACTATACAAAGTTACAATCATCGGTTAGATCGACCATTGGAGCTATACACATCTATCAAAAAGAATATGCTGCCGCTGCCGAAAACTTTTCAGAAGCATTAAAGTATGCTGAGATTCTTCAAAATGATTTTACTATTGCAAATTGTCACTGTAATCTAGGGAGAGCTCAATATCATTTAAAAGAATATACTGATGCTTTAGAGCATTTAGAAACTGCATATTCCTTTAATATATTCCGAGACAATAATTTATATAAACAATTCTGTCTTCGAGAATATGCATGGGCATTGCATGAAAACGGCAGAGGTGACGAAGCTTTCGAAAAATTAAATACCTTTCTGACATTTCAAGATTCTGTACTCTTAAAAGAAAACAAACAAGCGATTGCAGAATTAGAAACTAAATATAAGTCTCTTCAAAAAGACACAGAAATAGAACGACAACAACAAATAGCTCAACAGTCGACCCAGCGTAACCTTCTATTTGGTGGTCTATCCAGTTTGGCAATCATTTCTTTCTTAATTATCAATCGACTCTTCCTGAAACAAAGACTCACTAAAAACGAATTAGACATAAAGGAGGAAAAAATTAATAATCTCGAACAAAGACAAAAACTATTAGCATTGGATTTCATGGTACAAGGACAGGAAGAAGAACGCCGACGAATCGCCAAAGATCTTCATGATGGTTTGGGCGGCATTCTCTCAACAGCACGACTCCAACTTAGTAATATTGAAAAAGAATTTCACAAACTAGAAGGCATGCAACTATTCCATACAGCTGAAAAACTATTAGAAAATGCCAGCAAGGAAGTCAGACGGATTGCTCATGATATGATGCCCGATGCATTGATGAATCTGGGCTTACAAGCCGCAGTCGAAGATTTGGCAACTCATGTAAACCAATCAAACCAGCTTCTGGTCAAGACACAATTCTTTATGACAGACATCATTTTTGAGGAGAAACTTGAAGTCATGCTTTTCAGAATCATTCAGGAAATTTTAAATAATATAATCAAGCATGCCAATGCATCAGAGGTTTTGCTTCAACTGAGTATAAACTCGGACCAACTCCATCTTACGGTAGAAGATAATGGCATTGGATTCGATCCAACTGTTCAGTCGAGCTCTTCTGGTGTTGGCATTAAAAACATCAAATCCCGTGTCAATTATTTAAATGGTGAGATGCATTTGGAATCAGTTGTCGGAGAAGGGACGGCATATGATATTCTTGAACCTATTTAAATTGATTTTAATAGTGAAGTGTATGCTATACCAGACGCACTCAAGTTTGGGCTTTAAACTACTGTCTATTTTATTAATTTCATCGTTGAAAATACTCGCTATATCTATGGATGCCTGCGTTTTTCGCCTTGAACTTAAAACAATATTCTCGCACTTTAAATAGCCCAAACTCAAGTACGCCTGGTACATATACACAAGCCTTTCAGGCCATTATCCAATCTTGTACAGATATCTCTGACATATCAGCACTTATTTATTCTGATGCTACACTCAAATACTTGGCACTTTGACTACAATTGCTTAATTTGATGATCTAATAACATAACAATGAAAGTATTCTCATTCCTTTTTGTCCTTTGTTGCTTACTGGCAACCACATCTATTCAAGCACAAACAAAGTCTTGTTCTAAAGCTGATGTTGCAAAATGTGCAAAAGCAGCTGGAATATCCGTGGAAGAATGTGCGAAAAAATGTCCTTACTTAAGTGCCATTGCTAGGAATGAATTACAACTTGTTGATGCAAAACCAACTGTATTGACAGCAGAACAAAAAACAAAAGTTGCCTCAGCCTCTTTAGATAAAGGTGACTTGAGATTACAAAATTACAAATGTGCTGCTTCAAAAGCGAGTTGTTCAAAATCAAAAGCTAAAGCGTCCAAAGTAGCAACATTGTCTAGTAGCACCAAAAAGAAAGCTGTTCGCGCATAGAGTCGAATAGCTATTCAAGTCAATTTTAATCTTTCATTACCTTATTTACACCTTGTAACTTCAATAGTTGCTAAAGGACATAAATATGTAGTCCCTAAACCAAAACATCTCGTTTGTATATGATGGAACAATATTAGACTCTACTTTAATACCTGTTGAAAATCCTGAAAATTTTTATAAGAATTCAATCGGATTAGGTCTTCTTTCAGGAGTAGAATTAGGACTTAATCTTTCTGAAAAATTCAGATTTATAGTAGCTGTTCATGGTAAATATCCATTAAATGACATTAATGATAGAGCTATAAATCCGATTGACGAAAAAGTAACGTCTGTAGGAGCTTTAGCTGGAATTGAGTATTCATTTTAAGGGAATAAAAAAGACACCAAGAGACATGTACTGAATTTCAGTGAAGACATGAATGATAAAGAGTAATGAGATAGTTAGATAAAAGAGCTGACTTACATGTGAACGTATTAATCTATCTCCTAAGTCGATTATCTGCTAGTTTAAATAATTTCCAGAGTCAAGAGGTACTATTATAAATTCAATTAGCTTTTGTTTCAAAGATTTGCTATCTTAAAAGATCAATAATTGACACACATGAAAAAATCCATAAACAGACGGTCATTCGTCAAGACTTCTGCTGTAGCTGCAGGAGCTGGTTTGTTTATTCAAGATGAACTGAAAGCAAAAGCATTTATCGATGGGGACGATGCCATAAAAATTGGCTTAATTGGTTGTGGAGGGAGAGGAACAGGTGCTATCACGCAAGCATTGAGATCTGGTCAGAATGTCAAATTGGTGGCAATGGCAGATGCCTTTAGAGATAATCTCGATAAATGTTATAAACAAATAACAAATCCAGAATATAAAGATTGGTCGAGTGATCAGACAGATAATTTAAATGATCGAATTGATGTGCCAGAAGAACATAAGTTTGATGGCTTTGATGGCTATAAGAATGTGATTGATTTATGTGACGTCGTTATTTTGACAACACCTCCAGGATTTAGACCCATCCATTTTGAAGCAGCTGTGCATGCTGGTAAACATATTTTTACAGAGAAACCAATGGCGGTAGATGCACCTGGTATCCGACGTGTACTAAAAGCAGCAGAGCTCGCTAGGACTAAAAAGCTCAATGTTGTCGTCGGATTGCAAAGGCATTATCAAAAAATCTATACAGAATGGATCGATGCTATTCATCATGGCGCAATTGGTGATATCATTACTTCTCGTGTGTATTGGAACAGCGCTGGTGTGTGGGTAAGGGAGAGAAAGGAAGGACAGACTGAAATGGAATATCAGATGCGTAATTGGTATTATTTCAACTGGCTATGTGGAGACCATATTACCGAACAACACATCCACAATCTTGATGTCAGTAACTGGGCAAAACAAGCATATCCTGTAAGAGCGATGGGAATGGGTGGGAGAGAGGTAAGAGATGGATTAGACCATGGAGAAATTTTTGATCATCATTTTATCGAATATGAATATGCTGATGGTACTAGAATGTTTAGCCAGTGTCGACATATCGAAGGCTGTGCGAGTCGTGTCTCTGAAGCATTTCATGGTACCAATGGTGTAGCTCCAAAACCTGGTGTGTTAAAAACAAGGAGCGGATATTCGATAATGAACTATGATGACGAGAATGACCCCAACCCCTATCAAAAGGAACACGATCTTCTGTTTGAAGCAATTGCAAAAGGAGACTATACTTATGATGACGCAGACAATGGTGCCTATGCAACGATGACAGCAATACTTGGCCGTATGGCGACATACTCTGGTAAGATAATTGAATGGGATGATGCTTTAAATTCAACTATTGATTTATCGCCAAAAACATTTGCATGGGACGCAGACCCACCCGTCATGCCAGATGCTAACGGTAGATATAAAATTGCTATACCGGGTCAAACAAAAACATTATAAATATAAAGATGAAACGAAGAAGATTTATACATACCTCATTACTAAGTAGTGCGGCTATTGTAACAGGTTGTGCAGCACAGTCATCGACATTAGTAGCGAAGCAAAAATTAATTGCCGATCCGTTCAATTTGAACTTTGCGCCACATCTTGGAATGTTTAAACATCACGCTGGCGAAGACCCAATTGATCAATTGAATTTTATGGCTGATCAAGGATTTCGAGCATTTGAAGATAACAACATGAGAACGCGTGATATCGCTATGCAAGAAAAAATGGCGTCCGTAATGGTCAATCGTGGGATTGAAATGGGCGTTTTTGTGGCTCATCAAATTTATTGGAAAGTACCCACATTAGCCAAAGGAGATGATGAGTCTAGGGCAGAGTTCTTAGACTACATAACGAAAGCTGTAGATGTAGCTAAGCGCGTCAATGCAAAATGGATGACGGTTGTCCCAGGACATGTAGATCTGAGACAAGACATGGGTTATCAGACAACACATGTCACTGAGACACTAAAAAGAGCTTCTGCAATTTTAGAACCACATGAGTTGACAATGGTATTAGAACCATTAAATTTCAGAAATCATCCTGGCCTCTTTTTGACAAAAGCTGCACAAGCATATCAGATTTGTAAAGCAGTGGATAGTCCTTCCTGCAAAATATTATTTGATATCTATCATCAGCAAATTCAAGAAGGTAATTTAATTCCTAATATCGAACTAACATGGGACGAGATTGCTTATATCCAAATTGGAGATAATCCAGGTAGAAATGAACCAACCTCAGGAGAAATTAACTATAAGAATGTCTTTAAATTTATTCATGACCAAGGCTTTCAAGGTGTATTAGGTATGGAGCACGGAAATTCTGAAGAAGGGATTGAGGGAGAAAAGAAGGTTATTGAGGCCTATCGCGCAGTGGATGCTATGTCTAAAAACTAATGGCTATAGTGAATATGGAAGCATGAATCGTTTATGGATCACTTGATACTGATATATCAATTAAATCCTAATTAATTATCTCAGTCGATCAACTTAATATTATGCGAGTACAATTAATTCTGTTGATGTCAATAAGCTTTGGATCGCTATTGGCTCAAGCAAGATATCAATATCCAGTCATTAAAGAATTTGGTGGTATTTACCCTATCGAGGAGGCTACTGTCGTTCCAGATGTAAACCAAAGATATAATATTGTCATTGACTTATATTCTGGAGACGATCCGACGCAATTAAATGCAGCATTGAATAATGTCGCTCGAATGATAAATCTTCATGCGATCGCTGGCGTAAATCCCGATTCCATCCATGTGGTTTTGGCTATTCATGGTCAAGCAACTAAAACCATACTGAATGATGATGGATATCTCAGTAGATATAAGGTAAAAAATCCGAACCTTAATTTGATAAGTGCATTGAATGTGGCAGGAGTAAAGCTGACCGTATGTGGTCAATCATTAATTGGGAGAGAGATTGATCTAGATGAAGTAAACGAAAATATTGAGATAGCTACTTCAATGCTGACAACCGTGACTACATATCAGTTGAATGGGTATACTTTGCTTAAGTTTTAGGCATGTATATAGTCCTATGCTGTATATATAATCGCATTAAGTAGTTGCTTGAACACAAAATGGACGAATATATATAAAAGATGAAACGTGGTGAGACTATTGACTTCAGATATGAAAGCTAAACAGAAAACATTTCTGGTGCTCAAATTAAAAATCAGATAGGGCAACCGCACCAAAATTATGTAATTAGGAGCTGGGTTAAGTAATTTGCATTTAAAGATGCTCTAAATCTTCTC
>Ga0209187_1003406_pt1 | contig 13330 bp, 15 predicted proteins | sample BantaG_FD_187430 | JGI IMG/M metagenome (GOLD analysis project Ga0209187, IMG submission 187430) | Marine algal microbial communities from Bantry Bay, Ireland - BantryBay_4 metaG (SPAdes) (version 2) | ecosystem: Host-associated > Algae > Red algae > Unclassified | place: Bantry Bay, Ireland... | reverse complement strand
CTGTTGTCACCTCCGCATTCTTCTGCAGGTTTGTTGCGAGCACAGTGGGACATAGAAGCACAGGTGGCGAGGACGACTAGGTCGGCCGAGTCCAAGCTATTCAACGCATTCCCGCGACATGACGCGCGACCCAAATCCATCGAGTTCAGGCCAAACCCAGCCACAAAATCCGACAGCTCCACAGACCGGCCCACAGCGCCGGCACCTCTCGTTGTGCAGATGGCCGCACGGGGCTCCGCCGAGGGCGTGCCGGCACGCGCAGGGCACATGCCTTTGCCACCCCGAAGATGATCATCACTAGCAGCGTCGTCACCTGGGCGGCCACGGCTTCCTCGACCGTCACTGTCTCCGGACACATGCCCACTCTGGCCGTCCCTTCCCTTCTGAACCCCACCGGCCTGGCCGTCGCCGCCTCCATCCATTCCGCTTGGCGCGTCGGCCCCGTCTTCGGCACATGCCCCATATATGGTCGCCCGCCGGCTGCCGCCCTCAATTCGGTGACGACCAGCAACGCGTCCGTCAAGGGCATGCTGCTCACGTCCAACGCTTGCGCGGTCAGTGCCATTGCCGCCCGCATCTTTTTGACCGCTATTATCACCGCGTCCATCGCCAGCACGAGCACCACGAGCACGCCCGTCACCAGCACGATGGACATGTTGATCATCGACGTCTCCTCCACCGTCACCACTGGCAATGCCGCCGCCTGCAACGCCGTCGCCGAGTCGTTGGTGACCGTCACGTCGACCATTACCCCGTCCTCGCACTACACCACCTCTGCCATCATCACCTTGTTGATCAGCTTCTGCCACTCTCAGCGCGTCTGGTCCTTATCCACGGGCGTCAGGTTGGGCGCGTGCACCATCTGCATCGGTGCGCCGACCGGCGGCATCACGTCGTCGAGTACCAAGAACGCATCCTCTCAAGAGCATGCTGCTCACGTCCAACGCGTGCGCGGTGGGTGCCATGTCCGCCCACATCTTATTGAATTCGATCGCCACCGCGTCCATTGCCAGAACGAGCACCACGAGCACGCCCGTCGTCAGCACGATGGACCTGTTGATCATCGACACCTCCTCCGCCTTCACAACCGGTGATGCCGCCGCCGGCGGCGCCGTCGCCACGTCGTTGGACACCGTCACGTCGACCATCACCCCGTCCACGCACAACACCACCTCCGCCATCACCACCTTGTTGATCAGCATCTGCCACTCTCAGCGGGTCTGGTCCTCATCCACGGGCGTCAGGTTGGGCGCGTGCACCATCTGCATCGGCGCGCCGACCGGCGGCATCACGTCGTCGAGGACCAAGAACGCATCCTTCAAGAGCATGCTGCTCATGTCCAATGCTTGCGCGGTGTGTGCCGTGTCCGCTCGCATCTTATTGACTTCGATCGCCACCGCGTCCATCGCCAGCACGAGCACCACGAGCGCGCCCGTCGTCAGCAAGATATTCCTGTTTATCATCGACACCTTCGTTGTTTTCCAATTTCGCGACAACCCAACTTCCCAATGCAAGCGAAGGTTTTAGGCCCACAACTCATCATCGATAAAGCAGACATCTTCCCACAAAAAGGGCTTCGGGATTAGCTGAACTGAACTTTTCGCGTCGCGTTGTTCTGCAGGAAAACGCTTGTTGTCCACTCGTGAAAAACAATATGGTTATGTTTATAGTTCAGGCACAAAATATGTGAAGCAGATCGCACTCGACAGGTCACCACACAAAATCAACCACATTTGAATGGAAAACCGGACCGTTTGGAGAACAATCGGAAAGCCGACGGAGATCGTAGGGCGAGAGCCAGCTCTTTTACTGTCTCGCAGGTCACAATACACCGTGTCGAAGGGTCTTCTAGTTCTAGCATTGCCATCTCTGCATCGAGAAGCCAGCAGGATAGTGGCTGTTGCTCTGCCCAAATTCTCTCTTGGAAGATTGATGGAGCTTTTCGAACAGCAACTCGCATAAAGCCGGCTCAATATTCACAAGTGGCAGGGTCCGATAAAGAAGCTCAGGGACTCTGTGCACGATTGGCTTTTCCCAGTTGATCTCTTTGCTTGTGAGGGATCCAAGCTCATTGAGCAGAGGACAACCCAATAGCTGTAGCGTGTGAACGGTTGGCTTGCAGCGGACGGCATGTTCCCCGTCGTTTCGAGTTGTTGGGCAGGAGAACAATGCGTTTGTAAACGCACGTAGAGCTTTGAGCGCCGCGAGAGCGGACACTGCCAACGCCGGTGAAACGAATTGTGAGTGCATGTCATCCAGCACACTCGGAGGAATAGTGAGAAAAACAGCGTAAACGGACATGGACAAGGTTGTGCCACCCATCTTATTTGGCTCAGAGGCCGGGAGAACGGTATGTCAGGGCACATACCGGAAACACGCACGCCTGTCTTTCACAAAGTCGTCCCTTTGAGGGCTTGATAGCGCATTGTAAATCTGTTGATGTGGCGGGCCGGCTTGATTGAAAAATAGGAGATGAGATGGCGCCACTACGACGTGCTCGTGGACGTCAAATTATTCAGCCCCATGTGTCTCGAACCAACCCTTGAACTGGCCGCCAGGACCTTTCCGCATTCCTTTCAGAAAAAGCGCTGCTTTTATTGTTGCCTCAGAGCTCAGACCATCACCAAGGACAGCGCCCTTTACAGCAACATCACATTCTTGAGCGCGGGCATATCGAGCGTTTCTGACGTCGAAAATCGTTGTGCTGCTCAGCGCGAGCTCCTTTCTTTCTGAAGTCAATCTTAGACGGACGATATCGCAGCTAGCACAGTGCTCCACGATGGGAGCGCCAATCGTATTGTATAGCTTAGCTTCCATTAAAGATCCAAACATGCCAGCGACATGGTGAATGTGGAGCAGTGCGTATCCCCCTGTAAAAGCGTCATACTGTGGTGGTTTCTGCCCGCAAAGCCAACGGGGCACCGCCCCGTCAGAAAACCCAGCACAGGATGCGGAGCGACACAAAGGAGAAAGAGCACAAATGCCTGGATCACAGGGCGCGGAGCGCACCAGAACGCCGGAACTAATGCAAACGCAACGCTGATTTATTCGAGTACGCACGATGACCCCAAAGCATACACTCATATACCCTCAGAAACAAGACGCAGGACGTGCACAATCCCGACCCAGGAAAAGACGGTCGTAGGGGGGCCACGGTCCCTGATGCGGGGTCCTGGTGGCCCCTGCCACGGATCAAGGGACCCCCTTCCACTGGAAGAGAGATATGGTCCCTGGATTTAAGCCAGCTTGGACTGAAATTGCCCAATACATCACGAGGGACTTTCAAGTCTCCGATCGAAGTACTAGTGGGATATCGACAGTGGCCGAGATCTTATCTCGGCCCCGGGCTTCTCTCCAGCCAAAGGAGAATCCACAAGCTTCCAGGCCCCTCTAGGGGGCCAGGATCGAGGGGTCGCGTGGCCCCTCGTCCGCGTCAGGCCCTGCCCCCCCTTTGTCTCTGCGAAAGGGGGATGTCAGCCTCGGGGGTGGCCCTAAGCGCCACCTGGCATGCGCCCCGAAGGGGCGCCGCACACCGCTCCCTCTAGGGGCATTGCGTGTGTGCTCGCGTCCCCTCTCCCGGCTCATACCGGGGGGATCGCGTCATCAGAGGAGAGGGGGTTCCCCCCACACATACACTGTTATCTCAGTTTTGGACTTCGCCGTCTGTGGCCATCCCCGTATTCTGTAGCTTAGCCTTGAGCCTCACCGACGCCCATATGGCCAGGGAGACACTGTCTCCGACCGCGCAGAGCCTGCCATCCCGTCTGATCTGACGCCGAAAGTTATAGTGCCCAAGATCGGTCACCGCCACATTCTGGAAGAACTCTGTCGGGCTGTCCACTGTCCGAAGAAATGCGTCACCCTCATCATGCAAAATGGCGGCTGTCAATGAGTCGGCGAAGTCTCGCCTCACATGTTCTGAGAAGGTCGTGTACGGCACGACAACGTCAGGAAGCGTCCATGTTGAGTTTCCTTTTCCCGACAAGAACTACCTGGATGTCACCTGCTCTTTCAAAAATGCAGCTGCGAGCAGAAGCTTTGCTCTCACTTGCTGCAGACGCTGCCGGAATGGCCACTTCTCTGTTGACGAGAAAGAATTATCTATGCTGCGCATGATGTCGTTCTGTCTTGGTGGCAACTGTGCACGCCCGTACAAATAGCCGTAACAGAGCAGCTTTCGACGAGAAGAAAATTTGGCACTTTCCTCCTCTGAAAGGCTGAAGAATTCAGTATCGGTCGTTGACGCGGAAGGACTACTTCCACCTTCGTCCACGTCGACGTCGCCACCGCCAAGATATATCCATGACAACCCCTGATTCCCACCCAGTAGGAATACCGCCGCATCGCCGCGTACATGCGGGACTCACCGGGGTGCCCCGCGAAGGTCGCGTCGAGCTCCACGTGGAGGACCTTCTCCTGCAAGCAGGTCGGGATCACCACTTGGTGTGCGCCGTCAGGTGCCGCGCGTCGGCGGAGTATCTCATCGGGGTCCTCGAAGAACGGGATGCGCCGGCCGGCGTTCAGAGCCTTGACAACCTCTTGGAAGTACCCATTCTTGGCTTGGGCCGAGAGCACCGCGTCGTGGTAGATGTCACGGACCGTGGGGCCGCCGACGTAGTTGGCGGCGTCGAGGTTCCGGACCGTATTGGCCCGGACGGCGAAGACGGGGACGGCGTCGTCGAACGCCGTCTCTTCGCTGCCCCCGGACTCCAGGCGGGGGATGCTATTCGGCATGTTTTGCGTTATACCCGGCTTGTAGGCAACTTCGAACTCCAGCTCGCTCAGGCGTAAGCACCAGCGTGCGAAGCGGGGGTTCCCCAAGCCCTCGATGTTGAGGATCCACCGGAAGCAGTCGTGGTCCTTGCGCAAGAGGAAGCGGTCACCCTTAAGGTCGGGGCAGAGCTTGCGCGACGCCCAGACGACTGCCAGGCACTCTTTCTCCGTGACCCCGTAGGGGGGTTCGTTTGTCGCCAGCCGCAGGCTGATGTATGCGACCGGCCGAAGCTTCCCGTAGTCTTGCTCCTGGAGCAGGGCGGCGCCCAATTGCGTCCCGCAGGCATCCACGTCGGGGACGTACTGCCGCCCGCGCCACGGGAGTGCGACGATCGGTGGGGTCGTGAGCGCCTCCTTGAGCCGGTCGAACGCCTGCTGCTGCAATGGCGTGGCGGGTGGCACTACGACAGGGGCCGTGGACCCCATGAGTTCGTCAATGGCGCCGCCATCCGGGCGAAGTTCGGCACGAACCGGCGAAAGACGTTGCACATCCGCACGGAGCTCCGGAATTACGTGCGGGTCGTGGGGAAGTGCGCCGTGCGCAGTGCACGCGTGTGCGCGTCCATCATGCCCAGCCGGCCTGGCTTGAGCTCGTGCCTGAGATACTCCATGGTCATACGAAAGAACCGGCACTTGGGCAGCCGGAGTGACACTCTATGTCCTCCACTTGGGGACGGGGTCCGGGTGCCACTGCGGCCGGCAGGGCGTCGCCTTTGCCCGGATCCCGGGGTCGCGCGGGCGTCGCGGGCCCCCCGTCCAGTGGCGCCGTCGTGTCTGGGCCCCGCTCCGGTGTAGGGTCGCACCGTGTGCCCGACACCGCCCCCACCGCGCCCTCGGCGGCCGCTGCCGTCGTGAAAGCTAGGGCGGGCAGCGTCTCATGGAAAGCCCCGTGGGGCACCTGCACGACGCCCGTCGTGAGCAGCTCGACGTAGCCGACGTTGGCCCTCTGCCGGAGGATGACCTCAAGCGCTTTGAAATTGGTCACGATGACCGGGAAGGATAGCCCCGGCACGAAGTCGTGCACGCCGTTGGCGATGGTGACACCATGTGTCGTGAACAGGCGCAAGGCGCCAAAAACCTGGCCCACGCCCCCCCACATGGTTCGCACCCAGACAACCGTCGCCGCCGACGGGGGGAGCCGCGTCCTGTGTGTCGAGCGTAGAACGCGAAAGATGCCCATCGAGCGGTCGCCATCGTTCAATGGCCCCCGCAGGATCGCCGTGACGGACCCGTCCGTCCAACGGATGGACCGGTCCGGAGGCAGGATGGCGGGGGCGTTGTTGTCGATGAACGTACAGCCCAGGATAACTGGAACCGCCTGGTCGTCGACGACGAGGAAGGGCACAGAGACGATCCGGGCGCCCGTCTGGAGCCACAGCGTGACGGTACCGAGTGTGCGCAACCGCGCGTTGTTGGCGTCCCGGAGGCGTACCTGCTCTTCCTCCTTGGAGGTGACCACCTGGCGGAGCCAGTTAGGGGCGAGGGCGTTCCGGTGGACCAAGTTCGGGCCCGCTCCCGTATCTACGACGACGCCGAACGCGACGAGGGACAGCTTGTCCAGGCCCAGCGAGGCCACTATGCGGTAGTTGTGGAGGCTGAAAAGTAGCAATTCCCCGCCCCCGGACAGGGTGTCCGGCGCACCGACGGGGTCCGCGACGGCGGTGGCGTGGTGGCGAAAGCGGCTACGCTCGCGCCGGGCGCGCCCACCAAGGCGCCGTCAGAGCCTTTCCCCGGTGCGTGCCCCATTGGCGGGCGTGTCCGCCGGGATGCCATCCCCACCGCCCCACGGTCGGAAGTCGGTGTGGCCAAGGGCCAGTACCGATGCGGCGACCGGCGGAGGCGAAGGTACAGTCTTGGTGGCCTCCGGCGCCGCCGGGACGGTGGGGCGGTTCGGTCCTTCTGCCGCGGCACTGCTGCCCTTGCCGGGCCGCTCTAGGAAACGGGGGCAGAAGGAGGGCGCTGGCGTAAATCCCGCTGCTGCGCGCCTCTTGCGGACCTGGCGCAGGCGGGTCGCCGTGATGTAGCAGTGCCGGTGTGCCTTGAGACGGACGACGCCCGTAGGCAGCCCACTCATGGAGCAGCCCCTTACGCGCTTCCCTGGGCGTGACAAGGGCGGCCGTCTCCGCGTCCCGCGTCGTCGGCGCCCGCGGCCCACTCCTCGGAGGAGCTCTCTTCCTAGCTGCCCGCAGCTTCAGGGTGCGCCCGATCATCCGTTTCTACGGCGTGGACGAACGCGGCCGTGCCCGGCGGGCCGGAAGCCCTGGTGGTTACGGCCGGCGGCAGGGGCGCGACGGGCGGTCCCGCGCCCAGAGGCAAGGGCGCCGGCGGTGCGGGTCCCCGCCCGTTCCGGTGTGCCGCGACGGCCTCGCGTAGCGCGCGTCTGTTGGACTGTGATGCGCATCGCCGACTCCACTGGCGGTTCGCGGATGGATGATGGTCGGTGACCCTCATGGTACCCCACATGGTACATTTGCAAGACGTGGTCAAGTTGTACACATTCGTGTTGGGTCATCTTGGGGCGTTACTTTTGGCATGTTTTGGATTTGATCTTCGCTTTGCTCTAGTGGCTTTTGATTTGGTGAGTGATTCGGTTTGGTGCGAGGGCGTGGGCGTCGGTGTGGGCGCGAGAGGAGGGAGCACTTGGGCCGGTGAGGACTATTTGAGAGCTGCCTTCGGTTGGGAGAGGCGGGAGAACCTTTGGACAACCGACAAAGCACGTTCGCACACACACACACTAGCTCAAGCCACTCAACCACTTCACCGTGGTCCCCCAAGACCTATCCCCACTGCGTTTCAACAGCGTCCGTGGTCACGCCCCTCGGGTGACTGGGCGAAGCACTCCCACACCCAGTGTCCCAGGTGGCCACAAAACGAGCAGGTCCCCCGCCGCCGGGGCGGGGCCCTCGCCTCGGGCGCGCCGCTTCATGCGCCACCGCAAGGTGGAGTAGCCCTGCCACGGGGGAAACGCGGGGGGCGGTCGGAGTGCGCGAAGACGGTACCCGCCCGCGGGGGCAATGGGGTGCGCGGCGCAAGGGTGCCGCGCCCGCGCCCCGCCCCCGTAAAACCGGGGTACAGCTCCGGGCGCCCGCCCCACGCGGGCTGTTGTTTCCAGCCCGACACGTGCAAGAGGCTATCCACCGGTAGTACCGGGACGTCGCCCGGGGACCCGTACTCAACGGGCGGCCCCGACGCGGCCAGTACCGCTGCCCACTCGGCCCGCTCTGCCTTGGTCCCGTCATCCGTGACGGCCACGGCCGCCGCGGCGAAGGCGGCTCCCACCGGGAGGGCGACGGACGCCGCCGGCCGGGCCTGACGGGCCTCCCGTTTTTCGCCGACGCCCGAACGGGGGGTGCCCCCCTTGTGCTTGGCTTGGAGCTTGACCCTTCGGGCCTCGCGCGTGGCTGCTCCTGTCTCAGCGAGGAGCTTGCGTAGTTTGGACAAGGTCCGGCCCTGGGTGTTGAAGTTCCTCCCCAGGGCCCGGACCCCCCGTCCGACGACCTTGAGTAGGATACTCTTCAGCTCGGACTCTTGCAGGACCAAGTCCAAGACGCGGTTGGCATCGAGGATGCGGTTCGCGAAGTAGTGCTCGTCCTCCCACGTCTTCTCGGACGCTTGCATGAGCGACTGGAGGTGGTCCACCAGGTCGTCCCCGTCGAGGTACTCGTTGAGCAGGGCGCAGACCGCGCGCTTGTACGTGAGCTGCCGCGAGGCATGCCCATCCTTAGCGCGCTGGAGCACCCCGAGCACCTCGCCCGTGACGAAGTACTGCAGCAGTGTCACTTCCGTCCCCTCATTTAGGCCGCTCCCGTCGCACGCCGTCTGTAATTTTCCGAGGAACGCCACCAACCCCAGCGGGGTGTCACCCGCGAACTGCCGCGAGATGTACATCAATGCCTTGACGTCCGCGCGAATGCCGCGGATGGACTTGCCTCGCGGGAGGTGTAGGCGGCCTCCTTGCTGCGCCAGCCGGTACCGCTCTGTCGACAGTAGTCCCTTGAAGCGGGGGTCGACCACCGTGGCCTCCAGCTGCTCCCGTCGGAAGGCGCGCAGCGCCTCTTGAACCCGGGCCCGTTGTGGCCGCTTGTCGGCCGCCCGTGCCCGCCGTCAGCGTCTTGTTGCCCCGGGGTCACTGCCGATGGCGAAGGAGGTGGTCGAGCTGTTTCTGCTGTCTGTAGAGTCCGCCCCACTGGGGTCGGAGGACGAGACCGGCGGACTCTCGTCACTCTCGGTCGACAAGGGGGGCCCCGAAGATGGGGGTGACGGGGCCCGTCTGGCGTGCCGACGCCGTCGATGGCCCGTAGAGGGAGCCGCCTTCGGGCGCCGACGCTCGGCGGCCCTCTGGGCCCGCGGCCGCGCAGGACGTGTGGCCAGCGAGGCAGCCCCCGTCAAGGCGGGCCCCACCCCGGCAGCGCCCCCCGTCCGGGGGCGCTCCCCGGACGTGCCCGACTCGGTTTCCGGTGGTGCGGGTACGCCCGCGCTCGCGAGCCCAGAAAAAGGTCCCTGGGCCGCCGCGAGGGCTGGGGCAGCGGCCGCGCCGCGCCCCGGGACCGGGGTCCCGTCCGATGCCGTGGTCGACGCCTCCTCCGCAGCGTCGCGGAACACCTGAGCCAAGTGGCGCTGGTGCCCGGGGTCGACCGCCGCCCGAGGTAGTCCTGGAGTCGCGGCTCCGCCGACCCTCTGCAAGCTGGGACCCGACCCGCCCGTCACGGACGGCGCGTCCAGTTACCAGTGGTCTCGGGTGGTACGCTGCCACTGTGCCCGGGCCACGTCTTTTGGGGTGACCCCGAAAACTCTTTGTTGCTCCCGACGCTGTCGCTCCTCTTCCTCCGGCGACAGCGCGTCCGTTGGTCGGATCGGTCCCAGGATGTTGGGATGCCTAGCAGTCTGGGAACCCGACGATCTTCCCACCGCCTCCATGCGGGGTGGGCCGAAAAGCGGCGCCCCGACCGGGCACTGCCCATCCAGGGGCGAGGGATGAACCCCCACGCCCCCACGCTGGGGTTCCGCCAGCGTATACGTCCGTCCCGCGCCGGGCAGATGGCGAGCCCCGGTGGTCGGCGTGCGGCCGGGGTCCTCGGGCAGGGAGTTGGACTCACCTGCCACCGTACCGCCGCCGCCACCCGGGACTGCCCTTCCACCCCAAACGAGGGCGACGGCGCCCAACGCCGGCATTGCCCCGAGGTCTCCCGCCGGTGGCGCGTCCGTCACCCGGCTAGTGCCGGGCATCTCATTCGGTGAAGCGCCCCCGTAGAGCGAAGAATATGAGGAAGATCCGCGGGCCATGGAAGCGGGGCCCGCGTATCGATCGGATGTCCTCCGTCACCGCACCGCAATACAACCCACGAGGGTCCCCCGACTCTTGATACCGAGAGAGTTGTCGATCCGCGATACGCACCGCGTGCGTGCATCGGGACTCACCCGGAGCGCTGAATGTAGTACCACAATCAGGGGGGTCATTTCCGAGGGAAGAAAGTAACGGCCGTCACGGCCGCTTGCGCGACACCCGCTATGGGACTCGAGGTCCGGGAAGTCGGGCCGATCGAAACGCCAAGACATCGAGACACTGTTGACTTGCCGGCGACGACGGTGCCTCCCACCGTCGTCGCCCTTCGTCCTCAAGGGGCGACAACCGTCGCCCGGGCCCAAGTTTCCCAAATGGGAATTGACCCGGGCCGTCACCAACCAATGCAGATAATTCCCTCCACTCCTGTTCAATCCCCCGAGGCGATCATTACAGACGAGGCGGAGAAATCGTCCCGCGCTCAACGCCCTGCACCCACCGCGTGGCGCCCGGTCGGCCGTCGCCTGCCGCGCCCTCTCGGGCGCGCCAGCGAGCTCTCGGGCGCACCAGTCCAGCCTCCCACGGGGCCCGCGTGCCGGGCGCGGCGGGTCGGGTATGCTCCCCTGGTTGCCCGAGCCGGGCAGCGGGGTCGCCCCGTCGCCCCGGCCCCCGCGTCGCCGCCCCGTCGGCCAGCACCGCCGCTGGCGTCGCCACCCCCCGTCGGGTAACGCGTCCTCCGTCGCTGCCGACGTCCCCGCGGTGGCCCCATGGCGCATAGGTGGCCTGGTAGTACTACACTTTGGATATATCCCTGGACGTTAGCACTGAGTGCTAGGACTGTTGACATGAGCATGTCAGGCATGCTCATCCTTTCTAAAGCCGTATCAGAGGAAACAGGACTGACGCTGTTAAAACGAGAGATATACGCCAGAAAACAAGTCGACAATACTTCTGGAATTTGTTATAGGCCATGAAAGGCATTTGCATCCCCACCACGGCATCTGCATCATACTTGAAGAATGATCATCAAGTTTACCAACACGTACCCACAAACGAAAAGGCTGGCCACGACTCCGGCATCTTCTGCATGTGGCGGCTCAATAATCGCGCGTTAAGTCGTAGGCAGAGATGTGAATCGCACCCTTTCTTTTGAGGGCGCGGAGGGCGATGCGCCCCCGATCATGGCCATTGGCACAGGAGCATGGAAAGCACGCCCCGGTCTAAGATCCAAATTTAACGTCAAGGATGACATAAGCTGAACGCAGTCTTCAATAGCTGCACATTGGCCGGTTCACGTTCACGTCAGGGCCATCCACAGTTGCTTTTGTTTGTGTAGTACCACCGGGCGGGGGTGGTGCTGGCAACCCCCGACGGGGGCCGGAGGGACGCGGCGCGCGGGTGGCAAGCAGCAGGATGAGCGGCACGGGCCACACGGCCACGTGGGGAGCGGCGGCGTGGACCCCGCGCCCCATCCCGGCGTCGCGCGCCGTGGTGGTTATGGGGCCCGCGCGCGCCACCGCGCGGCCTCCCAAGGGGCCGCCATGTCAGGCGCGCCCCGGCAGCCGCGATCCCACTCGTCTCTACTTATTGCATTGGGGGATTTGCCTCGTATTGTACTTAGTTGTCTTGGTTGGTCGGTGGCGGGGGCCGATTCCCATTAGGGGAATTGGGCCCCCGTAACGGTGGTCGCCTGATTGAGGACGAAGGGCGACGACGGTGGGTGGCACCGTCATCGCCGGCAAGTAAACCGCGCCTGTTGTCTTGTACCTTTGGCGGCTCCTCTTCCCGGATCGGGTGATCCCAAAGGGGGCACGTTCTTTGGGCGCGCCGCGGTGGGTTGCTTCCCTCCCCGGGACCGTTGCTACGGGGTTGTGCTACAGTTTGCATGCAAAGATATATTCTGATCACACCCTAATCGTGCTCATTCAGGATTTGGCACGCACTGTGTGGCACACCCCGAAAACGGGCAGTGACACGCCTCGGACGCGCCATTCAGCACGCTTTAGGCGTGCTGCACAACGGTCGTCGTCGGTAAAATGTCGCGGTACGTGCATACCATGAGTTGGCGCAGTTTGAAACTCTGTGCGGCTCCACGCAAAAGGAGGGCGAGGCAATCGTAGATCTGTTAAGCGCGTGCGTGCAGAATGGAATTGATCCCCAGACTCCCCAGATGCTCGCTCTGCTGCCGCTTGGGCGCCACAACGTGCCGGCACTGGAGAGCTCGAGAAGAAAGAGAGGGGCCGTGGCCGAGGGTGCGAATGCGAAGCACGAGCAGTGTGAGCGAACTGTGCGGTAACGTTGTGGTGCGTGACCCTCATTGTGAACCCACAACAAATGAACGCCCAACATGAGCCCACAAATGCATGGCTTGACAGGCACTGATACGACACACAATTCACCTTGTTTTTTATTCATTTTATCAAACGCAGTTCAGTATCCAAGACGTCTAAGAATAAGAATAGGAGAGCTTTCCGGACAGCTATGGTGCTTTTCTATAAATTGCAACCTTAGATGTTGTCAACGTTTGCCCAAACCCAAAGTGGACCACTAAATCCCGAGTGCCTCACGAGAGCTGGGGGAATCCAAGGGCCAATAAAATGGGATGATCACCGACGATTTCATTCTCTCTCCCTGGTCTCACCGCATGCTTCTCTGTCAGCGGCACGGGTATCATCAAAGCCCAGTTTTGGCGCAACAGGCGCGCCCACACGCCCACCATGCTCCTGGCAGCACACCGCGGGGTGGGATCCCTCCCCCCCGGTCTCCGCACTGGTCCGCTGCGTTCCACTTTCAACACGAATGGCATCCCCTCGGCGCCCACCTCCTGGAAGCTCCCCTGGGCGCCCTCTACGGTCATCGGCGGCTGCTCTCAAAATCGGCAGTGATCGCCCTTCCGGTTTGCTGCCCGCTTCCGCATATTTTACTTGGCGCCCTGCGGGTATGATGGCGGCCAGCGCGGCTCCGCTTTTGCCACCTGCAAGCACTGCACTGCTCCCACAGCGGCAGTCGATGCGAGTCATGCGGGTCATGTGATGCCCCGCACCGTCTCTTCAGGTAAAGTTTGCTCTGTGACGTTGTTTTTGCCACCCCATCGCCTTCTCTTTTGAAGCGGTACCTGCGAATGAGTGGCTGAATGGGCCCCACGCCTTGGCGCCTTGCCATCGTTTGCCACTTTGTTCGGGCCTCTTTTGCAATCACCCGCCGCGGAGATGCATCCTGGGGCTGTGCGGCGTGGCGCGTCGGTGCTCTCCGCGCGCTGGGGGGGGGCGTTGAGGC
>Ga0209187_1003405_pt1 | contig 13332 bp, 5 predicted proteins | sample BantaG_FD_187430 | JGI IMG/M metagenome (GOLD analysis project Ga0209187, IMG submission 187430) | Marine algal microbial communities from Bantry Bay, Ireland - BantryBay_4 metaG (SPAdes) (version 2) | ecosystem: Host-associated > Algae > Red algae > Unclassified | place: Bantry Bay, Ireland... | reverse complement strand
GATTGTGACTCTGTGAAGGTGCTTTTAGTGACTTGGCCAGATGGCAAATCATCTAGGTATGAGATGTTAGCAATTAATCAGTTACACATAATTAAATATCCAAACGGAGGAACACATGATAAAGAATTTTTTTTTCCAGTTTCTAATCATTTAAAGCAAAACGAAAAACTACACTTTACTCATCAAGAGAATAGATTCAATCATTTCGATAGAGAACGAATTCTCTACAAAATGAATACTGAAGAAGGCCCTGCTATGGTAAGCGCAGATCTCAACGGAGATAAAATAAATGATATGTTTGTTGGTGGAGCAAAAGGTCAAAGGTCTAGCTTATTTCTATCAAACGGGGATAATTATATTGAGTCAACTGCTCCTTTTGGAAATGAGACTAGTTCTGAAGTTGTAGAAGTATTGGCTTTTGATAGTGACAATGATGGAGATCTAGATTTATATATTGGTCACGGAGGTTCAGTATTTAGCCAATATTCAAACGATCTTGATGATGTTATCTATATCAATGATGGAAAAGGAAATTTCAATAAAGCAATCGATGCTATCCAATTTCCTGAAAGAATAAGTACAGGAGGAGTAGCTATTGCTGATTATGATGAAGACAGCTTAGTAGATATATTCGTGGCAAATAGAAATAGCCATTTGAGTTATGGGACGATAGGAAACGGATATTTGTTTCACAATGAAGGAGGAAATAAATATACTCAAGTGGATTCTAAAGCATTCGAGAATTTAGGAATGATAACAAGTGTTGCGTGGATTGATGCAGATCAAGATGGCGATCAAGATATTCTGGTTGTAGGTGAGTTTATGGAGATTAAGCTGCTTTTAAATCAAAACGGGACATTTCTAGAATCATCTAATCAATTCGGTCTTGATAAAACTTCAGGAATCTGGAATACGATGTTCGTTCATGACTTTAATCAAGACGGAAAAGACGACTTTTTTGTGGGCAATGCGGGATTGAATACATCATTGACGACAGATCATCTACTTTATGTCAATGACTTCGATAGAAACGGCAGTTCTGATCCTATATTATGCATAAATGAAGGAGGCAATGACACCCCAGTCCTTGACATGGAGGAATTAATATCTCAAGTGCCTGGAGTAAAGAAGAAATTCGTTTATTACTCTGATTATGCAAAGATGAGTATGAATGATATATTTGGTGAGCAATTGGTAAATGACGCAAAGAAGTTTGAGCTGGATGTATTAGAAAGTAGGATGTATCTGAATACAGGAAGTGGATTTACATCTATTAAACTGCCACCAGAAGTTCAGTATTCTTCTGTATTTGCTGGTTGTGTTTTAAACAGATTAAAAACCAAATGGAAATTGCTCGAACAGGATCAAGATACTGTTCATGTATTTTATATTGGGGGAAATAATTACAATATAAAACCACAATATGGAAGAGAAGATGCATCCAGAGGTTGGGAATTAGAATATAAAATAGTAAATGGAAAAATTGAGTTTGAAAAGGTTGTAAACTCACTCCAAATCAAAGGTGAAATAAGGGACATAGAAATTCTAGATGAGCATACTGTTTGTTTTGGAATTAACGATGAAAAGATAAAATGCATAAAAAATTAAAAAAGAGCAATAGTCTAGTTGGGCTAATATTATTTGCAGCCCTTTTAATATCAATTCAATCTTGTAAGACTGAATATGAAAAAACTGTAGAAGCAGAACTTGATTCTGGTGTTGTACATGACAGTTTAATTCATGGTTTGAAAATAGGTCAAACAAAAAAAGAATTCTATAATCGGTGTTGGGCTCTCAATAAATCTCACGCGATTACTGCAGGTTCAGGGAATAGATACGCTCTGTTTGTTATTCCAAGTGATACTACTGACCAACATCCAGATAAGATCAACGTAGAGTTTTACGGGCTATTTGATGAAGAAGATGTTATGTACGGTATGGAGATGAAGATGGAGTACTATTCGTGGGCTCCTTGGTTGGATCAATTTCAGTCCAACAAATTGATGGATAGAACACGTAAAAGAATGATGAAAGATTATCCAGGCAATGATTTTATCGAGATCAAAGTTGGTGAGATCAATGCACTTGTAAAAGTAGATGGTAATAGGCAGATAAGAATGTATCCACTAAGTGATAAGCAGATAATGGTTAAGATTGAAGACTTGAGGTCTAAGTAATCACAGTTGAATAAGAAGGTGCATGAAAGTGAAAAGGAATAAATATAAAAGGATGACTTTAAAGAGAATGGATTCTATATTGTTGATTTTAGTGCTTTTGGCTATAGTTGGCTGTAACAATGAAGTTGATGAAGGTCCACTATTTCAATTGCTCGACAATAAAGCTATCGGTATCAATTTTTCCAATGATCTAAAATATGATAAAGATTTCAATGTATACAAGTATCGTAACTTTTATAATGGAGGAGGAGTAGCCATAGGAGATGTAAATAATGATGGATTAATGGATATCTATCTTGTTTCAAATCAGGATAAGAATAAACTCTATCTGAATAAAGGAGACCTTAAGTTTGAAGATATTACTGATCAGAGTGGGGCAGGAGGATCAAAAGCCTGGTCTACTGGAGTAACTTTTGTTGATGTCAATCAGGATGAATTGATGGATCTTTATGTTTGTAATTCCGGAGATATAAATGGTGATAATAAAGAAAATGAACTGTTTATCAACAATGGTGACATGACTTTCACAGAATCTGCGGCTAAATACAATCTTAATGATAAGGGATACTCGACACATGCTTCATTTTTTGACTATGATAAGGATGGTGATCTGGATGTATATCTTCTAAATAATTCTTACCAAGCGATAGGAAGTTTCAACCTCAGGAAGAACGAAAGGATGAATCATGATACTCTGGGCGGAGATAAGTTAATGAGAAATGACGGCGGTGTGTTTAAAGATGTAAGTGATGAGGCCAATATTTACAATAGTGTTATTGGGTTTGGACTGGGAGTGACGGTTTCAGATTTCAACAACGATACATGGCAAGATATCTTTGTTTCAAATGACTTTTTCGAAAGAGATTATCTCTATATCAATCAGCAAGATGGTACATTCAAAGAAGACTTACCAAGCCAGATAAATTCTATTAGTGCCGCTTCTATGGGAGCGGATGCTGCTGATATTGATAATGATGGAAATTCAGATCTATTTGTGACTGACATGCTTCCATCAGAATATGAAAGACTGAAAACCGTAACAACATTTGATGATTGGGATCGATATAATTATAATCTTAAAAATGGATATCACCATCAGTTTACTAGAAATGTTCTGCAAAGAAATAATGGAAATGGAACATTCTCAGAAATATCAAGATATGCAGGTGTCGAGGCCTCTGATTGGAGTTGGGGTGCTTTATTCTTCGATATGAATAATGATGGGAATAAGGATTTATTCATCGCCAATGGTATTTTAAAAGATCTAACCAATCAAGATTATCTTCAGTATATAGCAAATGAAAAAGTTATAGAATCAATAGTGCAGGAAGATGGTGTCAACTATAAAGAGCTTATTGATATTATCCCCTCTAACAAAGTTAGGAATCAAGGATACCTCAATAATGGTAATTTGAAATTTGAACCCACTGAATCTACTGGACTTTGGGAACCGAGTTTTTCTAATGGTGCAGCATATGGAGATTTGGACAATGATGGAGATTTAGACTTAGTTGTTAATAATATAAGCATGCCTTGTTTTGTGTATGAGAACACACTAAGTTCAGATAATGCTAATTACATAAAGCTAGATTTAAAGAGGAACGGATCTAGCTCTAAAGCATTAGGTTCTAAAGTGATTGTTACTTCAGGAGAGATTAAATATACTTATGAGAATATGCCCACAAGAGGATTTCAGTCCTCTATGGATCCAATAATAAACGTCGGTGTGGGATCTGCAACTAGTGTGGATGTAACTATTAAATGGTCTTCTGGGCGGACCACTGAAATGAAAGATGTTGCTGTAAATCAGATGTTGTCTATTGATGAATCAGAGGCATCTGTTAATATTAAGGATGAAGGAACACCTCACCTCGTATTTGTAGAAACTGAACCTAAGGTATCTTATACTAAAACCGAAAATAGATATTCTGATTTCAACAGGGAAAGGCTAATCTACCACATGCGGAGTAATGAAGGGGCATCTGTTGGGCAAGGTGATTTGAATGGAGACGGTATAAATGATCTTGTCTTTCCAGGTGCGATGGGAAGTAATACTGAAATACATTTTGGAAATACAGATGGTAATTTTACACTACAAAAACCTGATGATATACTTACAAAGCTAAAAGATGCAGAGCATACAAATTGTATACTTCTGGATGTGGATGGAGACAAAGATCTCGATTTGTATTTGACAAGTGGTGGTGTAGAGATTTCAGAGTATTCTCAATTTTTAGATGATAATTTGCTAATCAATGACGGGCAAGGTCATTTTTCAAAATCTACCTATGATCTTCCTACATCGATTAGTAGAAAGTCTGTCAAAGCGGTTGATTATAGTGATATTGATGGAGATGGAGATCTAGATATAATCATTGGGGAGCGGATCAAAATTGGTAAGTTTGGGATGCCAACTTCAGGATATCTATTGATCAATGATGGAAAAGGAAAATTTGAAGATAAGACCAAAGATATATGTCCTGATCTTGAAAATATTGGCATGATCACGGATTTGGAATTTGCTGATATTGATCAAGATGGAGACGAGGATTTATTGGTAGTTGGCGAATTCATGGATGTACACTTATTTACTAATGAAAGTGGTACTCTCGAATCTAAAAAACTAAAATCTAATATTCCGCTTAAAGGTTGTTGGAATGATATAAATTTGGTTGATATTGATAAAGATGGGGACCTTGATATTATTGCTTCAAATTTCGGAGAAAACAATAGGTTCTCAGCGAGCGAAGAAAGACCGATGAAGTTATTTGTAGCAGATTATGATAATAATTCGTTCCCTGAAGGAATAATGACTTTTCAAGCGGAAAACGGGAAGGATTATCCGTATGCACTCCGCCATAATCTCATCGATCAGATGAAAGGATTAAAGAAAAAATATCCTGACTTTGAATCGTTTAAGAAAGAAGACATGGTCGCTATTTTTACCAAAGATGGCTTAGATCGTTGTAAAGTATGGGAAGTAAATCAACTAAAATCTGTTGTCCTTTTGAATGATGGAAATTACTCGTTTACATCTTTAGATTTGCCTGTTGAATTGCAGTTCTCATGTATGTATACATCAGAAGTCTATGATTTTGATCAAGATGGAGATATGGATATTCTTTTTGGAGGTAATCAATATAATGTTGTTCCTGAGATGGGGATTTACGATGGCACTTATGGGTTATACATAGAGAATCAAGGGGATAGTAAATTCGTTACCTATAAAGACGGAGCTGGATTTATGGTGAAGGGAGAGATCAGAGATTTTGTAGTAAGCAAGAATCAATTAACAGTCGTGAGAAGTAGAGACACTGTTCAAACATTTAGTTTTTAAGAGCATATGAGAGTAGGAGGAATAATTTTACTGGCGGTATTGGTTTGGGGGTGTAATGTAGATGAAAAGGAAGATTCAACTTTTGATAAGACAGAATCAAGTTTGATTGCATTGTCTGCAGAACAGTCTGGTATTTCTTTTGCTAATAATCTCCATCCGACAGAGCAATTGAATATTATAGAATATCTATATTATTATAATGGAGGCGGTGTAGCTATAGGAGATCTTAATAATGATGGGCTAGAAGATATCTACTTATCAGCCAACCAAGAAGCCGATAAGTTGTACTTAAATAAAGGTAATCTTTCATTCGAAGATATTAGTGGTTCATCTAAGATTGATCAATCCACCACTTGGTCGACTGGAGTAGCTATTGATGATGTGAATGGAGATGGACTAAATGACATCTATGTATGTAAAGTGAGTAAGGTGTCTGCACCTAGTACGCACAATCTGCTTTATATTAACAATGGAGATCTAACATTTACCGAGTCTTCTAAAGCTTATGGTCTTGATTTTAGCGGATACTCTACACACGCTGGATTCTTCGATTATGATCATGATGGTGACTTGGATATGTATTTGTTAAATCATTCTGTACACTCTGTGCGTAGCTATGGAAAAGCTCAGTCAAGATCCATACAAGACTTAGAATCAGGGGATCGATTATTCGAAAATCGGCTCAATGAAAATGAAAAGTCATACATTGATGTAACTCAGAAAGTGGGTATATATAGTAGTGCACTAGGGTATGGTTTGGCGCTATCTATTTCTGATATCAATAATGATGGTTGGGATGATATCTATGTCGGAAATGACTTTCATGAGAATGACTATATCTATATCAATAATAGAAATGGAACATTCACAGAATCACAAGATGATCTGATTCAGCACAGTTCAAAGTTTACAATGGGCGTTGACGTGATGGATATGAACAATGATGGGTTAAGTGAGATATTTACGACAGATATGCTTCCGTATAAGAAAACGGTTGCAATGAAATCCGGCGGAGAGGATACAGATCAAATATTTCAAGTGAGAAAGGAATTAGGGTTTGATGCTCAATACGCTAGAAATCATTTTCAAAGACAAAAAAAGAATGGAGACTTTATAGATATAGCCTTAAGAACTGAAACATATGCAACGGATTGGTCATGGTCCGTGTTGTTGCAAGATTTTGACAACAATGGTAAGAATGATATCTACATCACAAACGGAATATTCAGAAGACCCAATGATCTTGATTATATCAATTATATCAATACGTTAGGAGAGCGAACTAACGAACCTGGCCAATTGGAAAAAATGTTGTCTCTAATGCCAAGTGAGAAACTTCCAAATGTTCTTTTTAACCAAGATGAAAACGGAAACTATTCTAGTCTGAATAATTCTTTTTCTGGGAGCCCTACATTCTCGAATGGAGCTGCATATGCTGATTTTGATAATGATGGAGATCTAGATTTGATAGTGAATAATATAAATGAGCCGGTATCATTAATTGAGAATACAAGTAATAAAAAGGGAGGTTTTGTGTCAGTTACTTTAACAGCAAATAGTGACAAAAAAACAAATAAAGGAACAAAATTAAAGGTTTATAGTGGAGATAAAATGTTTGTAAACCAATACCAAACAACAAGAGGATATCAATCTTCAAGTACCCACAAGCTTCATTTTGGATTAGGGGATGTTGATAAGATTGATTCTATAAATGTGATATGGCCTGATGGTCAATATAAAGTGTTTCCAAACCCTGAGATCAATACTGAATTGGTTTTGGAAAAGAGGGAAGATTTAAAAAGTTATACTTATGGGAAATTCAATAACCAATTAAAAACAGAAGAATTTGATTTTAAACATTTTGAAAATGACTTTAAAGACTATGACTTTGAAAAACTAATTCCAGAGGCTTTATCAAAGGAAGGACCTGCTGTTGCATATGCTGATGTCAATGGTGATGGATACTCTGACCTTTTTATAGGTAATGGTAGATTTTATGAGGCACGTCTTTTTTTTGGCACTAAAACAGGAAGCTTTGAAAGACAAGAAACACCTGATTTCAAATCAGATGCGAAATACGAAGATGTAGATGCTGAATTTTTTGATTTTGATAAAGATGGAGATCTTGACCTTTATGTAGTAAGTGGAGGAAGTGATGTGAAAGAACTTGACAAACTTCTAGAAGATAGACTTTATTTGAATGATAAAGGTAAGTTTTTTAGAGTTCCATTATCTCTTCCACATACAAATGGTAGTACAGTTTCTACTGCTGATTTTGACGGTGATGGATACTCAGATATTTTTGTTGGAGCAAGATCTATCCCTGGATCGTATGGACTATCCCCTTATAGTTTTCTATTGAAAAATAGACAAGGTGGCGGTGTTGATATTGCATTGAAGGTTAGACTGGGGATGGTAACAGATAGTGATTGGACTGATATCGATGGAGATGGTGATTTAGATTTATTAACTTGTGGAGATTGGATGAATGTAGCTATTCTAGAAAACCAAGGTGGAGAGTTGAAGATCAAAGAAGATAAAGTACTAAATAATAGTTCAGGATTGTGGAACAGTATTGAAGTAGCAGATATCAATAATGACGGAAGACTAGATATATTAGCAGGCAATGTTGGGACGAACTTTAAATGGCGCTCTGATTCTACAAGAACTGTCGATCTTTATGTAGTTGATCTAGATAATAATGGACAATCTGAGCCAATTATTTTTGCCCCATATTTTGATGGAAAGAAACCATTTGTAGGACTTGATCGATTACTATCTCAAGCGCCATTATTAAAAAAGAAATATCAGAAGTTTTCCGATTTTGCTAAAATTGATGATATCACTGACCTTACTGGTGGAAAAGAAGATGCTGTCATAGAACACAAAACGATACTAGAGCAAAGATCAATGGCTTATATAGCATCTGACAATGGATTTATTGCAGTGCCTTTACCCAATAGCGTTCAGAATTCAACGGTACAAGATTTTTTAGTTGATAAAGATGGAACAATTACTTTTGTTAGTAACCAATTAGATTTTCTGACGGAGTTAGGTCAGAATACAGGGATGGCAGGAGCGACGCTTGGTCAATTTATTGATGTTAAAAAAGGGTTTGATGGGATGCAAGAAATAGGTTTGCCAGCAGAATTGAATCCTAAAAGAATTATAGAACTGGAAAATGATAAGAAGTTAGTTTTAGTTAACAGTGGTCTTCATATAATTATTGATTATTAGCATTTTTTACATCTAATTTCTTTAGGTGTTTAGTACAAATTTTTCGTGATGATTTTCATTCAAAATATAATAGTGTTAAGCTGACACTATTCACTCATTCATTTGTATATTTGGATGATAAACTTGCTTATATATAATTCAGCGAGGATATTAACTTCGAAGTGATTTAACACTAGTTTTAAAACACTTCATTATATACATTACAATGAACAAAACTAAATGCCTCTTAATTTTATCTTTTTTAGTTCCATTGCTTTTCGGCCTCGTGGGTTGTAACGACTCGAGTAAAGGGTCAACGGAAACTACAGAATCAAATATTACTCCTTCGGAAAATATAGTCTTAAATCTAGCTACACCCGATGAATTATACCCAGAATTATTTGGTGATGTTCAGATGGGGAGTGTGTTTGAAGACAGTAAGACTTTTGTAGATTGTACAGCTAAATATTCTGCCAATAGAATAAATGAAAATTATACTAATGAAAGGTATGATCAAGGCTTTGATTTAGAAGGTTTTGTAAAGGTACATTTTACTATACCAGGTTCTATTTCATCTGATTTCAAGTCAGATACAAGTCGATCAGCCACTGAGCATGTCAATGCACTCTGGCCAGTGCTTAAAAGGGAGTCGGATGAGGTGAAAGACGGAAGCACACTTATAGCTATGCCTCACCCTTACATAGTTCCAGGAGGACGATTTAGAGAAGTTTATTATTGGGATAGTTATTTTACAATGTTAGGATTAGTTGAGAGCGAGGAGTACACATTAATAGAAAACATGCTTGATAATTTTGCCTATCTGATCAAAACAGTAGGACATATACCCAATGGAAATAGAGTGTACTATAAGACAAGATCTCAACCTCCATTCTTTTCACAGATGGTAAAGTTGTATGCGGAAGAAAAAGGAGATGATGTGTATGCGAAATACGGGGATGCACTTTTAGAGGAATATAATTTTTGGATGGATGGAGCTGAGTTATATTACAAAGATGAAGCAGCCGAAAAAGATGGCGCAGAAAAACATATTGTGAAAACTGATGTGGGTCTGATGAATAGATATTATGATAAGGCTTACACACCAAGGCAAGAATCTCATAAAGAAGATTACTTGCAAGTGCAAGAAACTGGAGGAGGGGAGAAAATGTACAATGATCTTAGATCTGGTGCAGAGTCAGGATGGGATTATTCGTCAAGATGGTTTGCCGATGGAGAAAGTATCAATACAATACAGACGACAGATATCATTCCTGTAGATTTGAATGCATTATTATTTGGACTTGAAACTATCATTATAAATCAACTTGATATAGATTCTGAATTGAAGAATCAAGTTACTGCTAGCATGCAATCAAGAATGGACTTCATGAACAATTATATGTTAGCTGAAGATGGAACCTACGAGGATTTTAATTGGGTGTCAAATAAAAGAACTTCTCTGAAATCTTTGGCCATGGTATATCCACTTTTCTTCAAGATGTCTGACCAGAAGCAAGCTGATGCAGTTGCAAAATCAATAAAAGAAAATTTCTTAAAACCAGGTGGAGTAGTCACAACATTATACAATACAGGACAACAATGGGATGCACCCAATGGCTGGGCTCCATTACAATGGATGACTGTAAGAGGTTTAGATAATTATGGACACAAAGAATTGGCCAAAGAAATAGCAAAGCGTTGGATAACAATCAACGAAAAAGTATATAAAAACACTGGAAAATTCGTAGAGAAATATAACGTCGAAGACATGACATTAGAAGCGGGTGGTGGAGAATATCCTGTGCAAGACGGATTCGGATGGAGTAATGGAGTCTATCTTGCAATGAAAGCCTTCCTCGCCGAAAACTAAAATGAAATGCTGAAAAACGACGTAATAATAAATATAGTCTATATGTCTAACAATCAAAAAGCGCAGCGGTCGAAAAATCGAAAAGCGCAGCGGTCTAAATAGCACAAATGAAACAACAAAAAACCTGGTGGAAAGAGGAGGTGATCTATCAAATATACCCAAGAAGTTTTAAGGATAGTAATGGAGATGGAATTGGAGATTTACAAGGTATTATCTCTAAGCTAGATTACTTAAAGGATTTAGGAGTTGATATTATTTGGGTTTCTCCAATATATCAGTCTCCAAATGATGATAATGGATACGATATCAGTGATTATTATAAGATCCATCCAGAGTTTGGGACAATGGCCGACTTTGATGAACTACTTGCTGGATTGCATGATCGAGGATTGAAACTTATAATGGACATAGTGGTAAATCATACTTCTGATGAGCATTTATGGTTTGAAGAAGCACGTAAATCAAAAGATAACCCGTATAGAGATTATTATATTTGGAAAGATGGCAAAAATGGAGCTGAACCAAACAATTGGCCTTCTTTTTTTGGAGGGAGTGCATGGGAATATAATGAGCCTACGGATGACTATTACCTTCATTTATTTACAAAAAAGCAACCTGACCTCAATTGGGAAAATCCTAAAGTCAGAGAAGAGGTAAATTCGATGTTGAAATTCTGGCTCGATAAAGGAATTGATGGCTTTAGAATGGATGTAATTCCGCTGATATCCAAGCGTTTGGAATATGCAGACGCAACTCAAGATACACTTAACGAGATCATCGAGCATGTCTATTCAAATGGTCCAAGAGTGCATGAATTCATCAATGAAATGTATGAAAACGTAATCAAGAACTATGATGTGATGACAGTCGGAGAAGGACCAGGAATTAACAAAGATGTAGGTCTTAATTATGTAGGACATGATAGGAGAGAACTAAATATGATTTTTCATCTTGACCATATGTTTTTAGGTGGTGGAGAACGAGGAAAATTTGATCCTGTTCCGTATGATTGGTCGGATATAAAGAAAATATTCCAAGAGTGGGATGATGCGATGGGAGAATCTGGATGGATCAGTATATTTATGGATAATCATGATTTTCCTAGACTGGTTTCGAGATTTGGAAATGATAAAGAGTATCGAAAGCAAAGTGCTAAACTCTTGGCTATGATGATTCTTACTCTGAGAGGTACACCGTGTATTTATCAAGGGTCAGAATTAGGAATGACAAATGTTCATTTTGATTCTATCGATGATTATAAAGATGTAGAAACGCTAAATTTTCACAAAGAATTTACGGGACAAGGGATGTCTTCTGACGACTTTTTAAAATTGGTCCATGACATTGGTCGAGACAATGTACGTACACCAATGCACTGGAATAATAGGAAAAATGCTGGCTTCACAACGGGAGAACCATGGATCAAAGTCAATCCGAATTTCAAGGAGATTAATGCTGAAAAGTCTATTGATGAAGGTAGAGGGTCAATCTTAAATTTTTATAAAGAATTGTTGTCTTTCAGAAAAGAAAATAAGACATTAGTGTATGGCGATTTTGAAATTTTGCAGCAAGAATCAGAGAACCTTTTTTTCTATAAAAGGGAGGATGAAAATGACACCTTTATCGTGATGCTGAATCATAGTGATAATGACGAATTAGTGAATTTTGACATGGAAGGATACACCATGATGTTTTGCAACTATAAAGCGGGTAAAGTCAATAATTTACTTCCTTGGGAAGCTAGAATATTAAGAAGAAATACAAACTAAAATCATCAAAATATAACCATAAAAAAACAAACCATATGGAATTCAATCTCTCTTCACTTGATCTTGGAATTATTATATTTTATCTACTTGCAGTTGTAGCTTTAGGATTTTATTTTGGGAACAAACATAAAAATGCAGAAGACTATTTCTTAGCTGGCCGTAATCTTACTTGGCCAATAATAGGATTCTCTCTCTTTGCATCCAACATGTCGAGCAATAGCCTTGTAGGACTTGCAGGTGCAGGTTACAAAGATGGTTTTTCTGTGTACAGCTACGAATGGATGGCTGTTGTAATTTTGATACTTTTTGCAGTGTTTTTCTTGCCCTTTTATTTGAAGAATAAAATTTTTACAATTCCAGAATATTTGGAAAGAAGGTATTCGTATTTTGTGCGGGCATATGCTTCTAGTATAGCGATAATACTAAACATTTTAGTAGATATAGCTGCTACTTTATACGCTGGAGGGTTAGTGATAAATTTGATTTTTCCGTCATTTGCACTTTGGCAAATAATCATCGGATTAGCGATTATAGCCGGTGTTTATACAATTACAGGAGGATTGAGCGCCGTGATGTACACCGATGCTGTTCAAGCCGTCATCTTGATACTTGGTTCATTGATGATTACTATATATGCATACAATGCACTTGATGGTGGATGGGATGCTGTATATGCAATCACAGAAGCTGATCACTTTAAAGTGATGAAACCGATAGATGACGAAAGTATGCCCTGGCCCTCGGTCTTTACTGGAGTGCTGCTGATAGGTTTTTACTTCTGGGGAACAAATCAATACATAACACAACGTACGTTAGCTGCTAAGAACGTAAGACAAGGTCAATGGGGAGCTATTTTTGCAGGCTTCTTGAAACTTTCGATCCTGTTTATCATGATCTTTCCAGGAGCATTTGCAAGAGTTCTTTACCCAGAGGCGACGGACATGGATATGATCTATCCTACGA
>Ga0209187_1003403_pt1 | contig 13343 bp, 4 predicted proteins | sample BantaG_FD_187430 | JGI IMG/M metagenome (GOLD analysis project Ga0209187, IMG submission 187430) | Marine algal microbial communities from Bantry Bay, Ireland - BantryBay_4 metaG (SPAdes) (version 2) | ecosystem: Host-associated > Algae > Red algae > Unclassified | place: Bantry Bay, Ireland... | reverse complement strand
GTACTGGACATTAGATTCTACCTTTTTTTGTTTGTGGTAAAACCATTATAGGCAGAATTTTGCGGGCTATGAATCCTTATTTGGACTTATAGCCCGCTTTTATTTTACGCAAGCTGATGAATGCTAACGACTTACACTTTCGGGACAGGCTCTAGGTAGGAGTAGAAACTTAGGCAGAGAGGGTGATGTCAAATCGGAAGACGAAGTCATCGATTCCACTCGAAGCAGCCAGTTCCGTCGCAACGAAAACGAACAAGTGAGAAGGTACAGTCGGTGGTTCAGGGAAAAACAACAGGCTCGTCTCAACTGGAGGTCAAGGTCAAGTGAAAGGTCAAGGTCAAGGTCAAGGTCAAGGTCAAGGTCAAGGGAGAATAGTAGACCGAGATCGCTTTTCAAGTTATCTCATGGGTTAGAGAGGTTGAAACATGCCGACGGGGACGTCGGCGCTCCCAGGCGCATCGTCCATTTCTTTGCCACCCATTCCTCTGCCAAATCCTCGGAGTAGAAGCTTAGGCAGGAGTAGACCGCTTAATGAGGAGAAGACGCATCGGGAGGGACTGCAGGTGGCTTCTCAGCGACCGGTTTTGTCGAACTCCTATTTGAGGTACGATTAGAGCTTTCGCGGCTGGATGCCGCCTTCTGTTTGCGCAACCGCTTTTGCCGACGGCTGATACGGGTGGAGCGACGATCGGCCATCTCCACGTAGTGCTTGGATGCTTTACTGTTCTGAGCCCGAGTCCGAAGCATGATATATAAAATAAACAGGAGGAGGATCAATCCCGTGAAGCCAACTGCGACCATGAGGTTGAGCATGGTTTTCCGCTCTTCCGCTTTACGAGCCGCGTCTTCGGAAGACTGAGTGGCGGTGTCTTCTAAAGGTTGAGTAGCGGCGTCTTCCGAAGAATAAAAAGCGGTGTCATGAAGAATATTTGTCATCGCTTCAATCCTCTCCCCTATTTACGAGCCGTCGCTTTTGAGGCCTTGGCCGCTTTGCTCTTGCTGGCGGCTTTGCCCTTGCCGGCGGCTTTGCCCTTGCTGGCGGTTCGTAGCAACTCGCGGGCGTGATCCATGGTGACTGCGGTGTGATTTTTCCCGCCGAGCATCCGCGCCACTTCCTCAACGCGAGCATCGCCTTCGAGTTCAGCCACCCGAGTGAAGGTTCGCTTGCCTTCGACTTGCTTTTGCACATGAAGGTGTCGTTGCCCTTGCACCGCGACTTGTGGCAAATGCGTGATGGTGATGATTTGGTGGTGAGCCGCGACCTCTCCCATTTTTTCGCCAATGGCGGTTCCCATTTCCCCACCGACATTGGCGTCGATTTCGTCGAAGACTAAAAGAGGCACTTTATCGTGCTTGGCCAAGACCGCTTTGCAGGCGAGCATGACGCGCGAAATTTCACCGCTTGAGGCGATACTTCGGAGCGGCTTGAGGGTTTCCCCCACATTAGGCGCGAACCCAAATTCGATGGCATCGATTCCTGAGGCACGTGGCTCAGCCGGCTCGAGGAGAACTTGAAAGTCAGCGTGTTCGAAACCGAGCTGTCGTAAGTGAGCGATGATTTCCGAGGCAAGTTTGCTCGCGGCAGGCTGTCGTTTTTTGCGAAGCTTTTCACCGACCTTATGCAATTTAACATCGATCGCTTCGATTTTTGAGTCGATGCCCGCGAGAATTTCATCGCGTGCTTGGAAGGCTTCCAGACGTTCCTGAGCAGCATCCAAGGTCGCGAGGACATCGCTAACTTCGGGACCGTACTTGTCCTTCATGCGCTTGTAGGTGGCAACGCGTGCGTCAAGCCAAGTGAGGCGAGCCGGATCGGATTCCAAGCCGCTGATTCGGCTTTGTAGAGTATTGGTTAGTTCTTGCACCACGAGTGCAGCTGACTTTGCTTCTTGGTACCACTCCTTGGCTTCGGGAAGCATGGAGGCAAGTTCGTTGAGCGCGTTTTGAACTTCCACCAAGTTATCGAAGGCGGAGTTGGCTCCATCTTGCAAGTGATTGACCGCGATGTGGCCAAGTTCTAAAATACTGACCGCGTTGGCCTGAAGGCTATGCTCTTCGAGGACCTCGTCTTCTTCGTCTATGATGAGCTCAGCTTCTTCAATTTCACGCACCCGGAAGCTCAGCATGTCGATCTGATCACTCACCGAGCCTTCTGCTTCGAGCTCGGCCTTTTGTTCGAGCAGGGCGCGTCGTTCATGCCAGACCTTAAGGTAGGCAGCCATTTCGGTTTCAACTCCGCCGAAGCCATCTAGGATGTCGAGCTGCGTATCGGTTTTGAGGAGAGATTGGTGATCGTAGGGCCCGTGCATGTCTACGAGCAACTCACCTAAGTTCCGCAGGGTATTTTGGGTGACGGTGCACCCGTTGACTCGATTTTGCCCTCCACCAGTGACTTTGATTTGGCGGCGGATAATCAGCTGTCCCTCGTCGCACAGGTCAACCCCAGCGTCTTCTAGGCAGAGGTTAACCAAAGAGGGGTCGGAGAGGGCAAAAACCGCTTCAACCGTACAAAGGTCTTCGCCGGTGCGAATCACACCTCGATCACCGCGCTCACCCGCGATGAGTTTGAGCGCACCAATCAGCATAGACTTACCGGCACCGGTTTCCCCCGTGACCACGTTGAGGCCGGGCTGAAAATCGATGCTTACATCATCTGCTAACGCTAAGTTTTTGACCGAGAGGCTTGAGAGCATATTAAAGAGAAACCAAAAGCGTGGCGAAATTCAACTGCAAATGCATTCAGTTGTTAAAATTCGCATTAGTCCCACTTCATACTTGTCAACAGACGGTGAAGATCCCCTCGCGATGAACGAATGCCTGTAAAACGTAAAGACTAGAGCGTTAAAGCTCTTCTTTAAAGCCCATCACATCAAGCAGACGAGTGAGATCGTCGGAGCTATAAAATTCAAATTCGATTTTACCAGCGGATGTTTTACCGGATTCGGAGGTGCGACTGGATGCGAGGCGAACCTTGGTTCCGAAGTGTCGATTTAATGCGTCGGTGATATGGTTGACGTACTGTTCATCGAGATCGCCGGTAGAACTTGGCTTTTTCGTTTCGGGAATCAGATTGGGCTGCTTGAATTCCGCTAGGCGTTTTTCGGTTTCACGCACCGAGAGTGATTCGCTGATAATGATCGCGGCAAAGGCATCTTGATCGCCTTTTTTCTCTAGCCCGAGCAGGACTTTGGCGTGTCCGGCTGTGAGTTGCTTTTTAACCACGAGTTGTCGGCAATTGGCCGAGAGGGTCAGGAGACGAAGTGCATTGGCGATGGTCGCCCTACCCTTTCCCATTTGTTTGGCGATTTGCTCTTGCGTGAGATTAAAATCATCTGCGAGCCGCTGATATCCGAGCGCTTCTTCGATGATGTTCAGGTCATCGCGCTGGAGATTTTCGATCATGGCGAGCTCGAGCGCATTGCGATCGTCGACATCCAATACCACGACGGGCACGACGTTCAGGCCGGCTTCTTTTGAGGCGCGGAAGCGACGTTCACCCGCGATGAGCTGATAGCCTTTGGGAACTTGGCGGACTGCGAGTGGCTGCAAAACGCCGTGCACCTTGATCGATTTCACCAACTCTTTAAGGGCCTCGACATCGAACTCTTTGCGTGGCTGATATGGATTGGCAACGATTTGGTCGATGGGCAAGGTGGTAACACCTTCCGCAATCGGTTCGTCGTCCCCCGTAGGGACATCTGTGATTAAAGCGCTGAGACCGCGTCCCAGCCCACGTGACTTCTTAGACATGCCTATGCATTAGATAAAGTATGAGGCTTTGCAAGAATTCCTATAGGCCGACTGGGCAAGGTAGAAAAGCAAAGCTAGACCGTGCGAAAGAAGAAGAAGAGAAGGCTGACTTAAGGTTGAACCGTGAGACTATCAGAATCGGTGGCGGTGGGCGCGCCGGGAATGGGGGTTCCGTCGCTGGTGACGGCAATGCCGGTGCCAGTTGCGGTAGCCTGGAGGGGTTCGCTTCCATCGGGAACGAAGGTCACCGTAGCAAGGTGGGATTCCGCAGGGAACAAGGAGATATCCTGCATGACAAAGCCTGAAATGATGGGGTGATCCACTACGATTTGATCGACCCGAACCGAGCCGGTGTTGATCACTTCGATGCAGTAGGTGACAATTTGGTTGGCAGGTAGGGTTACGGGATTGATCCCAGGGCAGGTCCCGTTGATGGAGAGAGTGGTAACCACATCGATGCTCGGCATGACAGGACTGGGAACCAACGTTGCTGTGGTTATGTTATTCACCAAGGTGCTTTCAGGAACGGGGGTACCCCCTGAGGTGGTTGAAGCGGAATCGACTTCGGCGGTGATGCTGGCAGAGGTGGCGGTGCTTCCCGTGGGCAAGGTGAATCGAATCACACCGGAGATGCTGTCACCTGACATGAGTGGCCCCGGATAGGTAAAGGTGGCGTCAGGACCTAAGAGGCTCCAATTGGGATCAGTGAGAGTGAGCTCTGGAGGGATATTGTGTATGACGACAATGTCGTACGCGTCCAGCGTTCCAAGGTTTTGGATATCAAATAGGATGGTAATTAAACCTGGGGAGAGACTAGGGAGACTGGTGTAGGTGATGGCGAGATCGAAGCCACCCACCACGATGAGTACGGGGTCGTGGTCGTCCTCATCGGTCGATGCGAGAAGATCACCAGGGGCGCCGCTGCCATCCCCCGTGAGGCTGTTGTCTGACGCAGATCCAACCGCACCACCCGCATCATTGTTTGAAATCATATCGACGGTAGAATCGACATCGAAGCCATCGTCGGAAACAATTTCAGCGATGACGACTACGCTTTGGCCAAGCAGGCTAGGAGCGACATCGAGAATGAGATCGAGAGACGTTGATGTGTTGGTAGGAATTGGGCCAAAATTTGGGCTCATTGCACCGCCGGAAAATCCGTTCCAGGCGAGTGGATTAGTGGCTGAGACCGACACTCCTGTCGGCAAGGTGATGCCGGCGATCGCGGTATTTGCGGGTATAGCGCCTTGATTTTCGATGGTTACCCGCACGGTATACGGCTGACCTGGTGCGGCGGCCGAGGCAACCACGGTTTCTATTTTGAGCGCGAGGTCGTAAGAGGCAATTTGGATCAGCACAGGATCGTGATCATCTTCATCTGTGGCCGCGCTGGAGGAAAGCGGGGTTCCGCTGCCATCTCCATTGATGGCATTATCGGAGGCGGTGCTAACCGCACCACCCGCGTCGTTGGACCGGTTGAAATCGGGCGATGAATCAGGATCGAGCCCGTCATCTTGGCTGATTTCGGCAATCGCAACCACGGAGTTTTGGGAGAAGTTCTGTTGGATCCTAACCTTTAAAATAAGGTTGGTGGACGCGCCACCGGCAAGTGGACCAATTACCGCGCTGGTGGGACCAAAAACGGAGACCGACCAATCTGGATTTAAGCCGGGAACAAGCTCAAGGCCCGCAGGCAAATGCTCAAGCACCTTGAAGCTGGCAGGGAGAGTGCCTTGGTTGATCACAGTGATCACGAGATCAAAAGGAACATTAGGGCCGACGGCCCCGGGAATAGCCATGGTGTGTTGGAGCGCGAGATCGTATCGCTCCACATTAAATTGAACCGGGTCATGATCGTCTTCATCCGTGAAAGGGTTTGGTCCGCCGACCGCACCAGTTCCGTCGCCATCGACTGCGTTATCCGCAGGGCTTCCGGGGAAACCTCCGGCATCATTACCGAGGGTGGAATCGGAAACCGAATCGAGGTCTGGCAGGCTGGAAAAGAGTTCGAATTCAGCCGTGAGTAGACCACCTGCGCAAGCTTCGTCGACCTCGAGGAAGATGTCATAAGATCTACTGGAACACGATGGAAGCGGTTGGCCTAGGGTGATCAGAACCCCGTCTCCCACTTGCGGGAGAGGATCTACTGGGCTGAGGCAAGCGGGTAAATATGCGACCACTTGTGGATTGGCAATATAGCCATTGCCTTGATTTGTGATCGATAGAACAAAACGAACGGTAGAGCCGGGTTCGACGTCGCTGTTTGCGGGGAATGTTGCCGCTAGGGCTAGATCGTTGCTACAGGTGCTAGGGAGGTAGACATCAACGTCTCCGAGGTAGCCCTTCCAGAGGTTATTGATGCTAACCGGGCTGGGCTCAACCCCGGTTGAATCAATCAAGGTGGCGAGGCTTACATCTTCATCCAAGACGGATTGAAATTGATAGCCATAGACCCGAACTTGATTTCCTGGCGGAGAATTTTCGAAGAGAAGCGCGTTGCCGGAAGCGAGGAGATAATCACCATAGTTTTCGGCGGCACATCCGTTGAATCCACAGTATGCCCAAGCGACGCCACCGGCTGCGCTATTACGCTCGGCTGGCGCATCGTAATATCCGATTTCGTAGCGCTTGGATTGGACCCAGATACCCGCCACGAGATCCCAGCGGGTGACCCATGCATCGTGTGGTGAATCTTGACAACCGGACGGGGCCATTCCTTGTTCGGCGATGAGGAGTGAGTCGCTTGTCGGGTGATATTGAAGATCGGCCGCTGGTTGGCGGTGAGGCATGGTAATCGCTAGGGTTTCCGCTCCGACAAAGGCGCCATTTGCATCCAATGAGATTTGGTAGACCTCGTGGAGAGACTCTGCATTTACGGTTGAGAAGTAAACGGTTGATCCATCCGAGGAGACGGTAATACCGAGAACCCGCTCACCGAGAGCGGCAAAGCCGTCCCCTCCTCCATCTGGTAGAAACGGATCATAATTTTGCAACACGGCACCGGAAATTGGATCAATCCGATATAGCTTTCCATCATCTGGGTTGGCTGCCAAAAGCTGGTTATGCGTACGGTCGTACTCGATGTAGCCGAGGCCGGAATTACCAGGAAGAGTCACCAAGAGCGAGACAGCGCCTGAGACCGGATCAATGCGAAAAATGTGACCGGCAGTCGGGACATCCCAATCACCGCAATAGGAACGGTAAGCGGCGGCGAAAATGGTTCCGTTTTCAGGATGGATCGCGGTGGATTTGATGGCGTGAGATTGTCCGACAACATCGAAATCGTTGACGGACCATTCGCGAATGATGTCGGCGGTCCCGTATTGAGGGCCGACGAGTCCATCCGCGCGATTCTGACACAGCTGTTGAACACGTTCGATGGCGAGGGTTGTGCTAGGTTGCTGACCAATGGTTCGCGGGGCGCAGGTGAAGACGATATCACCAGGGGCAATGATTTTGGAATCAGCCGAAGACGTAGCAGGCATAGCAAGCATCGATGCAACTAGAAGTACACCAAAACAAAGTAACTGACTATAAAATCGTTTTATCATCCTACGGAAGTTACAAAACGTACGCCAAAGCGCGATAATTAGCAAAGAATTTAAACTCTTCGGGGGTAGAAATGAAAAAGCCGCCCCCCGGAAAAGGGAACGGCTTTGTTAAGGTTTAAACCGGAGAGGTTTAGAGTTCGCTGATCTTGATCAGTTTGTTCTCGGCTGAGAAGAAGTAGACGCCTGAACCCTCTGCACGCTCGATGAACGCAGCATCGATGACCACAGGGGTATCGAGGTCAGTGATATCTAGAACAACTGGCTCTTTGGTGAATCCGTCAACCAAGACGTTTTCACTATCCGTTGTCTCGAACTCGGCCTGGCCTTCGCTTGCGACCACGAGAGACACATTGACATCTGCATCGAGTTCGCTGGAACGAACCCCCATTCGTAATGGAGAAGAGCTGTAATTCAACTCGACTAAAGATTCAGCTGCTGCGTAGAAGACCAATCCGCCGTGGGATGGATGAGATGCGACTGCGATACCATCACTGGACACTTCAACGTTGTCTGATTCCTCAATCATCACGAGATAGATACCCGCTTGATCAACATCGAATGCAGCCAAGGCTTCGGAATCACCGGATACTGCAATTGCAGGACCGTGCATGGTGCTGGCGAGGGTAAGCTCGATATCTTCGAGGAAGTAGAACCACGTTCCTTCACCCGCATTGGTATCTAGTAATCCGTAAGCCGCGCCATTCAGAGCGCTACCAGCAAGGATCAGCTCTGGGTTGATGCGTGTACGCTCACCGGTTAGGCTCGCGCTGCGATAGATATTGAAGCCGAGGTTGTCGGTCTCAGAAGAGGTTACCCAGTCAACTTGGATGCCACCGTCAACACTAACCGCCGTGAAGGACGCAAGGTCAATCGCAGTTGGGTCCGCCAAGACTGCGAAGTCATTCAGAGGAATGTTTCCGCCGACAGGCATCGTGATGGTATAGTTCAATGGTGTCTTATCACTCGCTTCGAGAACCGGTGTACGGACAGGAATATCGTCACCGCTGTAATCGATGTAGTACTCGCCGGGAGGCAGATCGGTGAATTCGTAGAATCCGTTCGCGCCGGTTTGGGTGGTCATGAATGCGGTGAGGCTTCCATCTGGATTGACGATGTACAAGGTGACGGTGATGTCCTCTAATCCGTAGATACTGAGGTCTTCTTTCAAGCCATCATTGTTCATGTCTTCCCAAATGGTTCCACTTACCGTGCCGAGCGGATAGATACCGAAGTCCAAGGTAGGATCGCGGTCACCATTGTTTAACAAGGTTGTCTGCGGGCTAAGTCCATCAGGTCCTGCATCTGAATCTAGGGTGTCATCTCCACCAGCATTGACGAGTGTTGCACTCCATGAACCACTAAGGGTGGAGGTGTCGAACTGGACAGAGTAGGTGCCAGGAGCAAGTCCGTCGAAGGAGTATGATCCGTCTGCGAGGGTGACCGTTTCAGTCACGTAGTCTCCGTTTTCGTCAAGAAGGACAACCCGAACTCCAGGAACACCTGGCTCATCGGCATCTTGGATGCCGTCGAGGTCGTTATCTTGCCAAACGTAGTCTCCGAGAGAAACGGTGATCACGGTGAAGGTCACAGGGTCACTGTCATCTTCATCATTAGGATTATTAATTTCACCATCGATGGTTGGATCGTTGCCAACTTCAGAGTCAGGCTCAGAATCACTGTCCGTTACAGGAGCGCCACCAGGCGAGTCACTACCGACAAGGATCTCGGCTGTGTTGACGAGGTCGCCTTCAGCCGACAGAATCGTAAGCGTGATCGGAATGGCAACGTTCGCACCCGGAGCAAGTGGCCCATCGAAGGTGTAGACCGCGTTGTCACCAACAGCGACCCAATCCGTATCATTGAGGACCAACCCAGCTGGAATATAGTCAATCACCTGAATATCGTATGCATCAACGTCGCCTTGGTTGTAGATAGTGACATCAAAGGTGATGTCATCACCTGGAGAAACCTCTGAGGATTGCCCATCAGCGAGGTCCTTGAGAAGAGCCAAGTCGAAGTTCGGAAGAACATCGAAGGTTTCAGAGTCTTCGTTGTCTTCGTCACCGTTGGTGTTATCGACATCATCATTGGTGCTTGGTGGATCGTTGTCTGGATCAGAGTCAAAGTCACCGTCAGAATCAGGAACTGGAGTCCCGTTTTCATCCTGTGCACCCGTGATTTCAGAGCCGTTTACAATAGATCCACTGACGCCGGCATCAATTGTGAAACTGATCGTCTCGGTGGTGGTACCGCCATTAGCAGCTACCGGTCCAGCAACGTTTAAAGTCGCGGAAAGGCCGTCTGAGGCAAGCGCCCATCTAGCATCATCCAATGTCAATCCGGCAGGGATGTAATCAACCAAACCAATGTTGTAGGCGTCGATGCTGCCTTGATTGAAGATGTTGAAAGTAAAGGTAACCGTATCACCTGCACGGTATGGACCAGAGGAAGTGATTACTTTGGTTAGAGCCAAGTCCATCACTGGAGCAGGGTTCACCGTGATCTCTTCGATATCGTGGTCGTCTTCGTCGTTTGGATCGTCAACTTCATTGTCGATCACCGGATCGTTTGATGGATCTGGGTCGCCAGTTGAGTCGATATCATCAGGTATATTACCATCAGGATCTTCCGCAGCGGTGATCTCAGCTACATTTTCAATCACGCCAGTTGCATCCGAATTGATGGTGAACTGAACATCGACTTCTACCGCCATGTTCGGGGGAACATCTGTTGGCAAGGTGAAGGTCGCGGTGGTACCTGAGGTTGTCCAGCCAGCTGAAACGAGGGTCAAACCAGCAGGGATGTGCTCGGTAATGACAACGTTTGTCGCTGCGATGGTGCCTTGGTTAAGAACCACGATGGTGAAGGTAACCGTGTCACCAGGCTGAACCATTCCACTTGTTGGAGAAGAGACCGTTTTGATCAACGCGAGGTCGAATACCGCGAACGGTACTTCTTCGGTGTCATGATCGTCTTCTTCCGGTGGATCGTTTTCAGGATCTTCATCTGGGGTGGAATCTACGTCCGGTACAGGGTCCCCGTCTGGCTCATCTGTGGCTGAGGTGATCTCAGCTACATTGAACAATGGCGAGGTTGCATCAGCATCAATCGTGAAGGTGATTGGGATGTTGACAGATTCACCAGCGGCCAATGGACCAGCGAGTGTATAAGCGGCGGTACTACCGCTCAAGGTCCACCCTGTAGATCCAGCAGATACGAAGGTCAAACCGACAGGAATCGTATCCGTTACATCGATGTCGTACGCGGTGATGTTGCCCTCATTGGTAATCACAATCCAGTAGACCAATGAGTCACCAGCAAAGACTGGAATCTCTTGATTAGGAGATATGATTTTTTCGAGGGCAAGGTCGAACACAGGATCAACAACCAATGGAACTTCATTGGTGACCGGTGGCTCGCCTGGGCGATCGCCAATGGCGTAGTTGATCGTTGTTGGATCTGTACCAGCGATTGCGGTAAAGGTCACATCAACACTGAATTCTCCGCCGACTGGGAGCGTAGGTACTGCCCATGTAAGCATTGGAGGCGTTTCCGTGTCTGGAGCAATGGTTGCACCAACGAACTGGAGAATCGACGCATCATACAAGTCGGTCAGCGTAATACCTGACACTGGATTCGTAGAGATGTTGCTTACCGTCAGGTTGAAGGTCACATCGTCACCAATCGAGGCAACGCCTGAGCTTGGATCTTTTAGCGTTTTCACGATTGTCCAAGCTGGGTCGATCTCAACCGGAATAGAATTCGTTACTGGAGGCTCACCAGTGGTGGAACCGACAACTGTGTTGACCGTTTCTGGATCCGTTATTTGCAGTGCGAGGAAGTCTACCGTAACGGAGAAGGTTTCAAGGCCAGCAATTGGCCCAACATTCATCCATGTCACGGAACCGACATCGAGGACATCCGGCGTAACCGCTGCCGTCAGGTACTCGAGGTACGCTGGGTCATAGCTGTCTACTAAGGTAAACGGATCAAGCACATTGGTCGTGAGGTTTTCAACCGAAAGCTCGAAGACAAGCGTATCACCAACTTGTGGGTTGTCAGGGCTGAGCAAGGTTTTGACCACACGGAACAAGGTTCCGATTTCGACCGGCACTTCGTTCGTTACGGGAGGCTCTGGAGGACGGCTACCAATTGCGTAATTGATGGTTGGTTCGGTCGTGTCCGAGATAGCAGTGAAGCGAATATCTACAACAAACTCGCCACCACCAGGAAGGCTGATGCCACTCCACACGATGGTGTTCATAGTCATTGAGCTTTGCGCGACAGAAGCCATTTCGAATTGCAGGTAAGTAGGATCAAACGAATCCGTAACCGTGAAGTCACTGAGTGAATTCGTGCTGATGTTGCTCAAGGTAATGCGGTAGACCACCTCATCACCGATTTGCGCAAATCCGCTACTTGGACGAATCACTTCTTTGACAATTGTCCACGCAGGATTGATCTCAACTGGTACTTCATTTGTGACCGGAGGCTCAGGCGGATACGTACCGACAACCGTATTGGTCGTGAGATCTTCCGTTGTCTGAAGCGCCAAGAAGGATGCATCAACAAATATACCGCTATTCCCGTCGATTGGGCCGACATTGTCCCATGTAACGGTTCCGGTACCTGTAGAACTTTCGGGGAATGTCGCGCTTAGGTAAGCGAGATACGCCGGATCGTAAGAATCTACGAGCTGGATTGGATTTAGAACATCTGGAGTCAAATTGATGACGGTCAGGCGGAATACGAGGGTGTCACCAACCTGTGCATCAGCAGTTGGGCTGACAAGGGTTTTGGTGACCGTGAAGCGAGGTCCAACCCAAACGGTTTCTGGGTCATGATCATCTTCATCATTGTTCGTATTGTCTGTGGCATCATCGGTTGGATCGCCATCATTATTTGGGTCTGTGTCTGGGTCAGAATCGATGTCATCGCCAGGGTTCCCATCAGGATCTTCAGCGTAAGCAATTTCCGCGAAGTTCGTGAGAGAGCCAGAAGCACCCGCGTCGATACTGAATCGAACCGTAAGCATATCAGCAGCTCCAGCTGCAATCGGGCCGGCTACAATGTTACTTGCGATACCTGTGACAGGCTCGGTCCAGCCGTTGAAAGCAGACACGAGGGTCAAGCCAGCAGGAATGTAATCAACCACGCTGATGTTCTGAGCGGCAACGTCACCTTGGTTCGTAATCATGATCACGTACTCTAGGGTATCACCTGGATTGAATGGACCAGTTGAGGTGAGAACTTTGGTCAACGCCAAGTCGAATGCACCAGGAGGCAAGATGTCGATGACTTCAGGGTCATGATCGTCTTCGTCATCGTTGGTGTTGTCCGTAACATCATCGGTTGGGTCGCCGTCATTCTCTGGGTCCGTATCTGGATCAGAGTCGATATCATCGCCAGGGTTTCCGTCAGGATCTTCCGCGTATGCAATTTCCGCGAAATTTGTGAGCGAGCCTGTTGCGTCGGTATCGATGGTGAAGCGAATCGCGAGCGTTTCAGAACTGCCAGCAGCAATCGGGCCTGCAACAATGTTACTTGCGATACCTGTTGTAGGCTCGGTCCAGCCGTTGAAGCCTGAGACAAGCATCAGGCCGGCAGGAATGTAATCAACCACACTGATGTTTTGCGCTACGATGTCACCTTGGTTCGTGATCAAGATCGCGTACTCTATGGTATCACCCGGAGAGAATGGTCCGGCTGTGACGATTATTTTGGTCAAGGCCAAGTCGAAGGTCTCAACCGTGAAAACTTCAGGGTCATGGTCATCTTCGTCATCATTGGTGTTGTCCGTGACACCATCAGTAGGTTCACCATCGTTGTTCGGATCACTATCTGGATCACTGTCAACATCGTCTTGAGGATTTCCGTCTGGGTCTTCCGCGTAAGCGATCTCAGAGAAGTTGGTAAAGCTACCGCTCACACCTTCATCAATTGTGAAGAAGATCTGAAGCGTATCAGAACCACCCGCAGCAATTGGGCCCGCGATAATGTTTGATGCAACGCCAGTCGTCGGCTCGGTCCATCCGTTTAGAG
>Ga0209187_1003401_pt1 | contig 13344 bp, 18 predicted proteins | sample BantaG_FD_187430 | JGI IMG/M metagenome (GOLD analysis project Ga0209187, IMG submission 187430) | Marine algal microbial communities from Bantry Bay, Ireland - BantryBay_4 metaG (SPAdes) (version 2) | ecosystem: Host-associated > Algae > Red algae > Unclassified | place: Bantry Bay, Ireland... | reverse complement strand
ACCCGAATACGGCGCACGCCCCCTCAAACGCATCCTCCAAAAACGCATCGTCAACCGCCTCGCCCGAAACATCCTCAAAGGCGAACTGGACACCAAAAAACCAATTCGCGTGACGGTGGTGGAAGGATTGATTGAGATTGGAAATGAAGTTGGTGGGTATTTGGAAGGGGATGCTTCTTTGAATTGATAAGACTATACTTGCCTTGCATTTTTGGAAATGCAAGGCAAGTTTGTAATTCTTTAGAAAACTTCGTAACTTACATACGATATTGGAAAATCGTAAATTCCATTCAATATGATACAATTAGAATTAGATACGCAGTATGCCTTAAAGGTCGTTCCGAATGACATGACGGACGAGCAGTTCCTTCAATTTTGTATGACTAATAAGCACATGCGTATTGAGCGTGATAAAGACCGAAATGTTATCGTTATGCCTCCTATCTTCTATCATTCAGGCAATCAAGAAAGTGAAATTGCTACAGATGTAAAAAACTATGCGCGGAAACACGGTGGAGATGCGCCAAGTCCTTCCACTGGTTACAGATTACCTTCGGGAGCGGTGCGTATGGCAGATGCTGCATGGGTGAGTCCTGCGCGTGTTGCTCAATTGTCGAATGATGAAAAATGGAAATTCGCCCCCGTTGTACCGGATTTCGTAGTTGAAGTTCGCTCCAGTTCAGACCGTCTTAATGTATTGAAAGACAAAATGTTGGAGTGGGTAGAAAATGGTGTACGCCTCGCATGGTTGATTGACCCGAAAACAGAAACAGCTTATATTTACCGTGAAAATGGAGAGATAGAAACATTCGATGGTTTTGAACAAGTATTGAATGGTGAAGATGTTATCAAAGGTTTTGAATTTGATTTGAAGTTAATAAAAAAACATAAATAAGAATATTTTTTATTTCGATAAATAAAACGGCAGATGCTTTTTGAGTGTCTGCCGTTTTTTGTATTATGTGTTTTCAAAATCATTTTTTTCACAACCAAAAATTTTACCTTAAATTATGAAACAACATATCACAAAAACAGTGCATTCAATTACATTCTTATTTATTTTCTTCTTTTTTACAAATGTAAATGCCCAAAACATCGCCATAGAACAAGATGGTGCATGTATCAATTGCCCCGACCTCACGGCAGACCCAAGCGCAGCACTCGAAGTACGCGCTACCGATAGAGGTATTCTGATTCCAAGACTGTCGAATACATCCGCAGTCGCTAATCCCGCCGAAGGCTTGATGATTTATGATAATTCTGTCAATGCTTTTCAATACTTTGACGGTACAGTATGGAAAAAGATTGGTGGGATCGATTATATTTCTTTTTCTGCCACTGGAAATTCATTTATAGGTGTAAATGCAGGTATATCAAATACAACAGGAAGATACAATACAGTACTTGGTAGCAGTGCTTTATATTCTAATATGACAGGATTTGATAATGTCGCTATTGGTTTTAGAACTTTATATACCAATAATGGTAATGAGAATACCGCAGTCGGCTCTAGAGCTTTGTTCTCTAATGTTGCAGGTTTTCATAATATAGCAATTGGGTACAATACAATGTACGATAATACGACAGGTTATTCTAATGTTGCAGTTGGACGTAGCACACTGGCTAATAATACAATAGGTCATGCTAATGTAGCAGTCGGAAGCGCAGCAATGGCATATAACACAGTAGGCTATCAAAATGTAGCTATTGGCAACACAGCAATGGGAAGTAATACGACGGGACTTTCGAATACGGCAGTCGGTTGGGGGGCATTGGGGGCAAATACAATTGGTTCTTACAATGTAGCGTATGGTCGTAGGGCATTAACTGATAATACAACAGGTTTTTTAAACACCGCAATTGGTTATGAGGCATTTTTGAATGGCACTAATTATAATAACTCCACCGCCATAGGTTATAACACCCACCCCACAGACAGCGACCAAGTCCGCTTAGGTAACAGCAGTATCACCTCAATTGGTGGTTACGCCAACTGGAGCAATGTCTCCGATGCTCGTTTTAAAAGACAAATTCAATCCGATGTACCCGGACTTGCATTTATCAGTCTCCTCAATCCGGTGACGTATCAGATGGATATGGAGGCGATTGCAAAGTTTCACCAAACGCCAGATAAGCTACGTCTTGATGATTCAGAGAAAAAGAAATCAACTATTCGATACACAGGCTTTTTGGCGCAAGATGTGGAAAAAGCCGCTGCGTCTATCGGTTATAATTTTAGCGGTATAGATAAGCCACAACACAACAAGGGTAATTACAGTTTGCGTTATGCGGAATTTGTGGTGCCATTGGTGAAGGCAGTACAGGAGTTGGAGGCAGAAAACAAAACCTTACGAGCGCAACATGCGGATTTGGAGGCGCGATTGGGCAAGATAGAAGCCTTGCTGCGGCAGCGTGCAGAGTAGCCCCTGTACCGACGACTTTCCCGAATCAAGTTGCGGGACAGGCAGCCGTCGCAGGGCAACACTTGACGGCTAAAGTCGTCAGTACGGTGGAAACGGCAGATACTTTTTGAGTGTCTGCCGTTTCAAATTTGGATAAAATTCATTATCTTTGAAAAAAATAAAGCATAACAGAACGTTGAACTATCTTACCATCTGATTCGTTATGTTTGAAAAATAAATACTATGCTTACAGTAAGTCATATCATGCGGAGTATCAAGCCGCTAAGTACAGCATCCAAATTGGAAATCTTATCGGAATTGACGGAAGATTTAAAAGCCAATTTTAATAAGGATGAAAGTAGAAAGGAATATCTTTTCAATAAGTTGTCAGGTGCATGGAAAGATGACCCTGTACTCAATTCGGATGAGTTGGTAGAAGAGATTTATAACACCCGGAGTATCTCCGATAAAAATCTTTTTGAGGAATGACACGATATTTACTCGACAGCGATATTTGTATATCTTTTCTCAAAAAGAAACACGAAATTAGTGAGAAAATAAATGCTATAGGTAAAGGCAATTGTTTTGTCTCCGAAATCACTATCGCAGAACTAAAATACGGCGCAGAAAAAAGCGACAATTACGCAAAACACACACAGGAAGTCGAAGAAATACGTGAGTTGTTTGATGTCATCCCAATCATCGAACATCTCGACCAATTCGCCAAAGCAAAAGTAAGACTACAACGCACAGGTACACTCATACCGGACTTTGATTTGCTGATTGGTACGACCTCCGTTTCCGGTGGCTTCGTCATGGTCACCAACAACGAAAAACACCTCTCCCGAATCGAAGGCATCCGCATCGAAAATTGGCGAAAAGCAACGTCTAATGAGTTTTTGAAGCCTTAGCAAATCCACAACCAACTCAAACCATGATAACCATAGACCGACACGACCCGTATGCTTTCCAGATCATTCCAAGCGATATGACGGCGGATGAATTTCTCCAATTTGGCATGGACAACAGGAGAGAATTGCGGCTTCAGCACGACAAAGACGGCGACATCCACGTCAGGACACTACTCACCCTCGACGACGGGGAACGTGAAGCCGAATTGCTGACAGAAGTAAACTTGTGGCGCAGAAAAAACACAGGAGCATCACCAAGCAGTCGTACCGGATTCACGATGCCCACAGGTGCGGTACGTACATGTACTACCTCATGGATTAACCCGGAACGCATCGCCAAAATGCCTGATTCCGAAAGGGAAAGATTCGCTGCTATTGTACCGGATTTTGTCGTTGAAGTTTTCACCAAATCAGACCGCCTGCACATGCTCAAAGAGAAGATGTTGGAATGGATGAGTAATGGTGTCCGCCTGGCATGGCTCTTTGACCCGAACACAGAAACCACTTACATCTACCGCGAAAACGGAGACATCGAAACACTCAAAGGCTTTGACCACGTACTGACAGGAGAGGATGTGATGGAAGGTTTTGAGTTTGATTTGAAATTATTGAAAAACACATAAGTAAAAATATTTTTTTATTTCGATAAATGAATGGCAGATGCTTTTTGGGTGTCTGCCGTTTGTTGTATTTTACCCTTTCTGAATCCATTTTTTCACAACCAGAAAATCCTCCAGTCTAATTTATCATCTCGTCGTTCTCTAACTCAAATTCCCGTCCCAACATTTCCTCTCCATTCACAATGATGACCAGACGATGTGTACCTGCATAATGCTTGCGCGTAGTGAGATTTTTGAAGTGCTGTTTGCGTTTGAAGCTATGCGTACCTGCGGTAAAGTCTTTTTCAGATAATTGAAACACTTTACGGGATTGACTACCATTAGATTTTACAAAATAAACACCGTATTCTATACGAACAGTACGCGGTCTGTCAACGTGTAAGGTAAATGAAAAATGAAAATGCTCACCAATCGCTAAACTGTTTTTTGTAAAAGATAAATCACTAACAGTCAAGCCTCTTGCGTCTGCCAAACCAAAAAGCGCGAGTGCACGTTTATCACCTTTTTTGAGTAGAGTGCGGACACCATGCTTGACAATCCACTGAGTATGCGGATGTTTGGTTTTGAGCCAACGTGAGGCAGTGTCAAGGACGAGTTCGGGATTATCTTTTATAATATCATTAAGGTTATTGGCAACACTTTTTCGGACATAAAGCGATTCGTCCGCTTTGAGTTTTTCTAATATCGGTAGGATAGGAGCGGGATCTTTTTTAAATGCCTTCAATGCCATACCCCAAGGCAATCGCGGACGACAACCTTCACTCGCCAAACGTCGTATATGTTCGTTTTTATGGTCTGCCCAAGTGAGCATTTTCGTCATCATTTTCGGGTATTTTTCGATGAATGGACGCACGGCAAATTCAGAGCTGCTATGCTTCGTAAAATGCGCCAAAGCAGACACAGAAGTCACGTAATCTTCCAATCCATATTGTTCCACAAAATCAGGAAAAATCAAACCGAGAAGACCGTCTTTTATACTTGGAGCTACTTTTTTTAATACCTTTATTTGAGCAGGATAATCGCCCGAAATAGTAGCGTGCATGACCTGCGTGACGTGTCGCATACGTTGTTTGAGTTCGCGTTGTTCCCATTCCGAATCAAATATTCGACGTTCAAAATCAACCGCATCAAACTTAGGACTTTCCACTTCTATTGCCTCCGCCAATTCGCGTGCAAACGCTTGATTATATAGTGCTTTTAAAGTAAATTTTTCCACAAAAATTTCATAATTCGTGATATGTAAACTCGCTACTCACAATTAATTTGGTTCGGTAGCAAGGATAGCCCCGATTTTCATGGTCAATGCCATATCCATCACACTCACGACGTGCTCTATCGGTGTCCCCGTTTCAGCATTGATGACGACGGTTATTTTGGAAGGGTCGGCTGCTTTTCGGACATCACTGCGTACCTTTCTTTTGAGTTCCGAAAGTTTGACAGGTGTAGTTTCGTGATAAAACTGTCCGTTCTTTTTGATAGAAACGGAGATGGTTGCCGGTGCGACTGTTTTGGATGTCGAACTCGGCAATTTGAGGTTCAAGGCATTCGGACTAACAAGCGTAGAGGTTAGCATGAAAAATATTAATAATAAAAATATAATATCTGTCAAAGATGACATACTAAATTCCGCACTGACTTTATTTCTCTTTTTTAAACCCATAATTTAACGGTTGACGGTGAACGACAGACGGTAAACGATGAACGACAGACGGTAAACGATTTGTTATTCTTACCGTTTGCCGTTCGTCGTCTATCCTTAGCCGTTTACGCTGCCGGTTCTTGCAATAAATCTAAGAATTCCAGCGAAGTGGCTTCCATATTAAAGATGACTTTATTGACTCGTGAGACCAAAAAGTTGTAGCCCACATAAGCCAAGATACCGATGAAAAGTCCGAAAGCAGTGGTCAGAAGAGCTTGATAAATACCTCCGGCAAGTACGTCAGGCGTGACGTTTTCTTGCGTCGCCATTTCGTAGAATGCCATAATCATACCCGTCACCGTGCCAAAGAAACCAATCATCGGTGCAGCACCTGCGATGGTCGCAAGCGTGGATAAGCGATTTTCGAGACGGGCAACTTCGAGATTACCGACATTTTCGACGGCAGTTTGGATGTCGCTCAATGGTCGTCCGATACGTAGCAGCCCCTTTTCAATCATATTCGCAACTGGTGTTTCGGTACTTTGACACAAGCCACGTGCGGTTTCTATCGCTCCGGTCTTGACATTTGAGCGAATTTTTGCCATAAAACCTTCATCGACTTTTGCCGCCTTTGATATGGTCAGCATACGTTCTATGAATATATAAAGTCCGATAATTGACAGCAATAATAAAACAGCAATAATTGCCATACCAAGAATACCGCCTTGCACAATCAAGTCTAATAAACTAAAAGATTCGCCTTCAACGGCAGCAGCATCCTGAAATAAAAGTATCATCATGTTGTAAAAGTGTTGAGGTGTTGAGGTGTAGAGTGTTGGAGTGTTAAAGTGTTGATGTGTTGAAGTATTAATGTGTTAATATATTGACGTATTTTGAATTTTGCTTTGCAAAATTTACACATCAATACTCTAACACATCAGCACATCAACACTCTAACACTTCAATACTTCAACACTCCAATACTTCAACACACAGAATAAGTCCGCAAAATAGAAATTGCCTTGTATAAATGAAAGTATTTTGACGGCTAATTAACGATGGAATAGGATAGAATAGTATAAAAACTCGGTTTGTGACCAAATATAAAGCGATAATGATATACTTTTTTTATAATTTGTACAATATTTGCTACATTGAAACGTGTTTAGTGAAAAGAAAAATATGAATCTGTATTACGAAATAGACAAATGCACATCCTTCGTTTTGAGATGTTTTGATTTGTAGCGTTTGTGTCATTCAAAATTCATTCAAAATTAATATGAGATTATTTATAATCATCTGTTTTTCATTACTCAGTATAAATGTAATGAACGCACAGGAAGCCAAGCAAAATAACAATAATTGCAAATCAAAATCGAATATTGCGGGTGACGAGCGAAGCAATACAGAATATTTGCATCGAATGATAAAGCAAAGCCGAACGCGGGGATTGAATGAAATAGCAAAAAAGCCGTTGATTGTATTTCCGCTTCGTATTGGTTTTATTCAACATTCGGGCGATAAAGGCGATACACGACAATTTGCGATTAGTAAAACTATTCACATCCTGAATGAGGCTTTCAAACCTGCTAATATTGAATTTTATACAGAACAAGTAGATGTTATATATTCCGACTTGAAAATCGGCGATTTATCACTTGGTGCTTACGAATTGTATGACCAATTTTCTAAAGAAAATGATGTCGAAGACATGATTACGCTCTACCTGTTTGACTACGACGGGCAATTGTGCAAAGAGAGTGGAGGAGGCGTGAGTTGCGGTCGAACGGGTGGTTTTTCATATATTCTTTCCAATCGGACGAGCAATATTGTTTTGAGTAAATTTGATTTGGAAGACCACAAAGTAGTAGTACATGAGTTTGGACATTTCTTTGGTTTGTACCATACTTTTGAACGCGACCAATTTGGCAAAGAACTTATCTCCGGTACAAATTGTGCCAGTGCCGGCGACATGATTTGCGATACGCCTTCCGATCCAGGACCGGTTTATGAAGTGTATGTCAATTATTCAAAATGTGAGATGGTTGGGTACAAAGATTTGGACGAAAAAGTAAATTATAAACCTTTAATTAATAATTATATGTCATATTACAAACCTTGTTTTATGACAGCCTATACTTTTACGCCACAGCAAATTGAAGTGATGCGAATGGCGGCGGAATCGCCACTTAGGGTGCGGTTTCAGGAGTGAGGAATGATATGAAACATCAAAATTATTTTCTGATGAAAAATATACTTGCGTTTGCCTCTATTTTAATGTTATTGTCGGCTTGTTCACCGAAGGTATCAACACAACTTCCTGAACGAAAACCCAAATGGGAAACACCACAAACAACAAAAACAGAAGTCACAGAGTTGCCCGAAATACCCGAAATACCGGAAGCACCAGAGGAAGCCACCCCGCCCGAACCGGTACGACAAGGAGCTTTTGAAGTCAATGCTATTCCGGCTGCGCCGATGGTCGTGGTAGGATTAAAACGTGAGCCTTGTTACGGAAGATGCCCTTCGTATGAAGTCAAATTGTATGACGATGGCACGATAAAATATAACGGAAAAGCGCATGTAAAAAACATTGGTTATTATATAGCTTATACGAGCAAACAGGCGATTGTCAATATTCAAACGAAGGCAGAAGAGATAGGTTATTTTGGAATGAAAAGGCAATATCCGGCAAGTGGTCAACCGCAAATGTATGATGTTCCGCAGGTAACGACTTTCATTAAAATAAGTGACAGAGAACACCGAATCACCAACCGCCATGAGGGTCCTTCGGCTTTATTCAAATTGGAAGATTATATCGAGCAACAGTTAGAAAATTTGGATTGGAAGTCGATTAGATATGATGAATTTTGAAGGAAAAATTAGGATGATATAAAAAGGGTTTTCTTGTCATTTAATTTAAATGACAAGAAAACCCTGAATCATTTATTTACTGAATACTGAACTCAAGGCTTGACATCACCTCTCCTTCTTCCCCTTCGTGAGGCCAAACTTTTGCTTCCAAAACATAATCCGTAGCTGCTGCAAAACCATCGGCTTCAGATAGGATTACATCAGCCTCAAAAGTGTGCATTCCACTCATCGCATGTACGTGTTGTTCTTCTCCTATCGGTGCAGAATAGACCTCTGTATTGTCAGCTTTGTTGTAGATTCTGACATTGACATTGTGTACAGGTTCACCTGCATGACTTTCAAAATCCACATGAATATGGAGCGTGTCACCCAATGCTTTGGTATCTGCATCGGAAGGTGACATAATGTGCGCGTGATAATCATACTCCGTGTCCTCACCGTGTTCGTGGTCATGGTCAGAATCATCGTCTTTGCACGCTGTAAAAAGAATAGCAGTTGCTGCCAACAAATAAAGTAACTTTTTCATATTGAAATTTCGTGTCAGGGATAAAGCACAGGTGGCTTTGTCAAAAACGATAGGTTCATCCGCGCCTCATTCCTTTTCAGTTAATTAAAAAATAAATTTTTGAGGGCGCAAATATAACGAATCACAAAGGATTTATGTTGACTCCGATGGTACTTTTTTTTATCCAATCTTCATAAGCTGCGTTAGCGGCAACCTCCCATTTCATGATGCAAGGTGTGTCGTAAGGATGTATTTGTTCTATTTCATTTTTGACTTTTTCCCATAGTTCGGGGCGGGTTTTCAGAATAGTTACATACTCATCATCTCGTTCAATATTACCTTGCCACCAGTACATACTTTTGATGGGGAAAACATTGGCGCAAGCCACCATTTTATCTTTGATAAGATGATCAGCAATATCATTCGCTACCTTTTCAGAAGGATTGGTTACATAAATAAGGATAAACATGTATTCGTATGTTTTTTTATAAAAAATTAATAATCATTTATTTACAAATAAAAAAATAATTAATTTATCGAAATGAATACGAGATTTCGTTTTACTCGACATTCAAAATTCACTCATTCAAAATTCAAAATTCACTCATTCAAAATTCACTCATTCAAAATTCAAAACTCACTCATTCAAAATTCAAAATTCATTCATTCAAAATTCAAAATTCATTCATTCAAAACTCATTCATTCAAAATTCACTCATTCAAAATTCAAAACTCATTCATTCAAAATTCACTCATTCAAAATTTAAAATTCACTCATTCAAAATTCACTCACTCCCAAGTAGGAAAAAAAGCATCACGAAAATGTCGAATTTCCATATCCGGTTCTATGGTAATAGCGATAATGTCAAATCGAATTTCGCCCTCATGTTCAATGTCGCGAGTATAAAAAACGGCAGCTTCCATCATGAGGGCTTCTTTCTTTGCAGTCACGCTTTCTTCGGGATAACCAAATACATTATTTTGGCGAGTTTTCACTTCTACAAATATGATTATACCGCGTTTTTGGACAATAATATCGACCTCTGCCTTGCCTACCGTCCAATTGGTTTCGAGTAGTTCGTAACCCTTTTTTTGTAGAAAATAACAGGCAATTGCCTCTCCTTTTTTGCCCAATTCATTGTGTGCTGCCATGCTTTGTTTGTATAATCCGATTATTTTTTCAAACTTAGCATTTTAAAATAATACTATGCGCTTTTTACCAATTATTTTGCTTTTTTGTTTCTCTTCATTTACAGTAAATGTCTTTGCACAAAATAGGATTCAAGAAGCTATTACGCAATTGAATCAGGATAAAGACCTTCGACATGCGAGTTGGGGCATTTGTGTGATAGATGTAGAAAAAAATCAGATTGTCGCAGAACATAATGCGGATTTGGGACTTATCCCAGCCTCTTCGCTCAAAGTCGTCACTACTGCAACGGCACTCGGCGTATTAGGCGAAAATTATCGCTTCAAAACCAGCCTTGAATACGACGGTGAACTACTTTCCGACGGTACACTTCATGGAAATTTGTACATCAAAGGACATGGCGACCCGACCCTTGCTTCGCACGAAATGGAAGGTGTGACCGATTTTAATACACTCATGCAAGCCTTTACACAAGCCGTCAAAAAAGCAGGTATAAAACGCATCGAAGGATATGTAATCGGCGACGCATCTTACTTTGAAACGGCGGCTGTCGGACGCACTTGGATTTGGGAAGATATGGGCAATTATTATGGAGGCGGAGCGCATGGTTTGAATATCCATGAGAATTTGTACTACATGGATTTTCGGCAGTCAGCCAAGCTCAATCAAGCTCCACAATTTATAGAAACTCGTCCAAAAGTATTTGATTTACAGGTGATTAGCGAACTTCAATCAGCCGGAGCAAATTCGGGTGACAATGCCTATATTTTTGCTGCGCCCTATACACGTAGCCCTTATGTGCGAGGCACACTGCCGATTGGTACAAGTACATTTACGATAAAGGGTGCGGTGCCTGAACCCGCTTTTTTTGCAGCTTACTACTTGTCTGAAACTTTAGAAAAAAACGGCATTTATACAGGAGATTGTGTATCGACACAACGTGTTTTTGTACATGAAAAAAATCGAAAACGTCGCGTCATTGCTCAAATCGAATCACCGCCACTCAAAAAAATAGTAGAACGAGCAAATATGAAAAGTGTTAATTTGTATTGTGAAAGTTTGCTTAAAACAATGGGGCAATATAAATTAAAAAAAGGAACGACAAAGGCAGGGCTTGAGGTGATAAAAAATTACTGGGCAGAACGCGGTATTGACACCGAAGGCTGGATGATGAAAGACGGTAGTGGGCTATCTCCTCGAAATATAATTTCCACCAAACACCTTTCACAAATCATGCGAAAAATTGCGAAAGACCCTGTTGTCTTTGATGATTTTCGTGCCTCTTTGCCGATTGCTGCCCGAAGCGGTTCGTTGGCGGGAATGTTCAAAGGGACGAAAGCAGCCGGAAATTTGCGTGCAAAAAGTGGCTATATGGAAGGCGTGAGAAGTTATACGGGATACATGAAAAACGCATCCGGCAGACTCCTTTCTTTTTCGATGATTGTCAATAATTATTCAGGCGGTAGCGGTGCGATGCGTAAGAAAATGGAGAAAATCATGGCGAAATTGGCAGAATAAGGCAGTATTTTGAAGTTTAAATGCAATAGAATTGCATTAATTGAAAGGGATTCGTATATTTGTAACCATATTGCAAATATAACAAAGTTTCACTCAATGCCACGATCAAAATTCAATCTAGATATACTCGGAATGATTCTCTCACTTGCCTGTGCTATTCATTGTGCATTGGTGCCGGTGGTCTTGATGTTCGGGGCATTGACGGGGCTGCATTTTCTGGCAAATCCGGCGATAGAACATACGGTCATTATGGGTAGTATGCTTGTCGCTGCGGGGTCGTTGATTCCACATTATTTTCATCACCGTAGAAAAGAAGTACTCATTGTGGCTACAACGGGTTTTGCTTTAATATTCGTTGGACATGCCTTTGGTTTTGCTTGGCTACATGCGGTATTGATGACGACGGGAGGTATTGCTATCGCAATTTCTCATTTACTCAATTGGAAATATTGCAAAGCCATCAAAACATGTAACGCATAATTATATATTTACAATTCTCCAATATCTTCCCACCACAAATCAGGTCTGTCTTTGATGAATTGCTGCATCATTTCGATGCACTCCGGCAATTGCAAATTAACAACCTCCACGCCATGTTCTTCCATGAATTTCCACGCGCCTTCAAAGGTTTTGTTTTCGGCAACTATCACTTTTGGAATATTAAATTGTACTATCGTACCCGCACACATATAGCAAGGCATCAAAGTCGAATATATCACCGTATCTTTGTACGAACCGACTCGCCCGGCATTATTCAGGCAATCCATTTCGCCATGCAAAATCGGGTTTTGTTCTTGCACTCGTTTATTGTGTCCGGTGGCAATGAGTTGACCGTTTTTTACTAAGACAGAGCCGATGGGAATGCCGCCTTCTTTTAATCCTTTTTTCGCCTCATTGATGGCTAATTGCATAAATTCGTCCATGAAAATAATTTTATTCTTGTCATTCTATTTACTAATTTAACCATATCGACATCTTTTGAAGCGCAACCTCATGTTCAACCAAATTTTCAGGTAGAAAACTCGCTTCGATATCCGAATTGAGTTGGGCTTCCTGTTCAGGGGTGAGTTCAGCATCGTCCGTTGCGGTTTGCGTGATGACACTCGCCATGACTTCATACAAATGCTCTAAAAGCACCTTGTCATTGACATTAGCAAGCATTTCTATCATACCGCCTTTTAATTCTAAAGTATTCATTTGAATTAATTTACGTTTTTTATTCGTTTGAGATTCAAATATAACTCAATTTTGGCACAAAATAAATCCAAATATAATTATAGATGCCAAAAGAGTTAGTATAAAATAACCGAATCTCGGCTTGAGAAAGTATTTAAACCTGATTAAGTTTTTTTTACAGGGGGCTAACTCAAATTCTTTAGGATGATTAGTTTTAAAATATTCATAATCAATCGTTTCGTGATTATCATATTTGCTTATTATTGAATTATATTCTTTGGTGATTGCATTAATTTCAGATTCAAGATTTTGTTTATTCAGACTACTGGCATACCCCTTAAATAACTACCCACTAAAATTATGTAAATTACGGTCTTTCTCAAAGCCTTTAAATTTCCAATTTAGAGGTTTAGCAAGACAGCGATTATGATATTTGACATAATCTCTAATTTTAGATTCGAGTTCATTGACAGAAGAATAATTACCATTGGTGACGACATGACGCTGAAGTTTAGCAAACCAATTTTCGATAGGATTGAGCCACGAACA
>Ga0209187_1003400_pt1 | contig 13348 bp, 14 predicted proteins | sample BantaG_FD_187430 | JGI IMG/M metagenome (GOLD analysis project Ga0209187, IMG submission 187430) | Marine algal microbial communities from Bantry Bay, Ireland - BantryBay_4 metaG (SPAdes) (version 2) | ecosystem: Host-associated > Algae > Red algae > Unclassified | place: Bantry Bay, Ireland... | reverse complement strand
GGACAAGGCGCTCACCATCGGCGCCGCCATGCCCAACACCGAGGTCAAGATCGTCGACCCCGAAGCCGGCAACACGGTACCGATCGGTGAGATCGGCGAGCTGTGCGTGCGGGGCTATCACGTCATGGTGGGCTACCACGACATGCCCGAACAGACCGCTGAGGCAATCGACGCCGACGGATGGCTGCACACCGGCGACCTCGCCGCAATGGACGAACGCGGCTACTGCACCATCGAAGGCCGCCTCAAGGACATGATCATCCGCGGTGGCGAGAACATCTATCCCAAGGAACTCGAAGAGATGCTGCTGGCGCATCCGGCGGTGGCCGAGGTAGCGATCGTCGGCCTCCCCGACGAGAAGTACGGGGAGGTCGTCGGCGCGTTCGTACGTCCTGCCGCCGACGCGACGATCGACGAATCCGAGCTGTTTGCCTACGCCCGCGAGCGCCTTGCGCCGCACAAGACACCCAAGCACTGGATGACCGTCGACGAGTTCCCCCTCACCGGCTCCGGCAAGATCCAGAAGTACGTCCTCCGAGAGCGTTGGGTTGGCAACGAGGGGCATCGATAGACGACCGATCTGCAGACCAGGTCAAACCTCTAGGCAGCGACTAGCTCGACGCTCCAAGGGGCGCGTGTACTTTGGGTTAAAGTCGCCCCTCCGACACACTCGTCAGTACACAGTTCTCGGAGCTTCACGGCCAGGTGTGGATCGTGGGGGAGGCAGGTCCGAGCGCTGCGCCAAGCGTTGTGAGGTCCTCGGGGTCGCCGGTCAGAATGTCGTGGCCAAGGCGGACGGCGGTGATGACCAAGTGGGCGTCGACGACGTCTGTTGATCCGGTCTGAGCGAGGAGTTGTCCGATTGGGCGGCCGTCATCGAGTGGGTGGATCGTGATGGTCTTGAGGAATGCAGCGAGTCGGGCTTGTCGGGGTCCGTTGCGCCATACCTGCCCGACGACGGGGTGGGTAGTGTGCAGAGCGGTTTCGGATCTGCTTGCAGCTGTCAGGAACGCGTGGGCGGTTTGATCACTCCGGTCGATGGAGATGAGGAACCCGGCGTCGAGAATCACAGGCCGTATCGTTCGGCCATCGCAGCGACGTCTTCCTCTTTGATTGGACCTTGTTCGGTGTCCCACTCGGCGAGAAATGCGCTGAGGGCATTCTGGCGTTTCCGGTCGGCCGCGAGGCTGCGGAGGGCTTGGCGGATCGCGCTGGAGCGCCCACCGTATTCGGGTGCAAGTATGTCGAGGAGGGCTTCGTCCTCGTGGTCGAGTCGGACTGTCGTGGTGCTCATGGAAGCAGTGTAGCACGGATGTGCTACACTGCTTAGGTCTTGGATCTGGCGTCAGCCAGATCCGGTCGCCTTGATGGCGCCGGAAGCCCAGCGATTCCGTCTCCAGCGATGACTACCGGGTGTTCGTCTCACGCATGGCTGGGTTCCGGGTCCAGCTCGACCTGGATCATGACCAACATTGGAGCGGCCTTGGCGAGGCTCGCCTCGATGGGCGCTTTGTTCTGGTCGAGCTTGATGCCGTAGATCTTGGCGTCGCGGGGTAAGGCGCAGAGGTAGCGCCTCACATGTTCGCGAAACTCGTCGGTGTCGCCGTCCCAGAGGCGAGCCGTTCCCTTCACCGTCTTGCGTGCGATCTCGATGGAGACCGGCATGCCGCGTTGGCGAAGGTTCTTCCACCAGTTCGTGCTGTGAGCCGAGAGGAACCACACGGTTTGGGCGTCCCTGACGTAGCTGAGCGGCGTGACGAACTCTCGGCCGCTCTTGCGGCCGTGAAAGTGCAACAACGCGATGTTTGCGCTCGCCACTCGGTGTAGCGGTGAGCGAAGAATGGTCTTCATGACCGGGTTGAGAACTCGGTAGAGCCCGTTTTCGATGGTGGTGGGAACGCTAGCCATGGAGGTCTTCTTTGGTTTTGCATGGTGGGCGGTGGTTTGGGTTGTGCCAGACGATCAGGGATGCCCACGAATCGACGGCCGGGTCGGTCATGTAGTCGGCCAGGGCGCACAGTGCCTCGAATCCGTTCTCGAGTTGAAACGTCAGCGTTGGGTCGTAGAGGCGGCCAGCTCGAACCTCGGCGATGTAGTCGTCAGCGCTCATTTTGGCTTTGTGTTCAGCGAAACCAGGGATCACTCCGCCGGCCACGATTCCGGCCAAGTTCAGGTCCTCGCACATCTGCTTGCGCAGGTCGTAGAGCTCGCGTCCGATGCCCTGGCGCCGGTAGGCGGGACTGACGATGATGTCGGTTCCGTAGTACCAGGTGCCGGTGGGGTCGTCGCCTGAATCGGTTGGCGCATGGTCGAAGAACGTCTTGAGGTCGTGTTGCGGGTTGTCGAAGTCGAAGTGGGTTCGCACGCCCAGACCGGCAGCGACGGGGTGCTCTCGGTCCGGTCCGTCGAAGCCGACGACGGTCCCCTGCGAGAACTGCTTGGCGAGAGTGGCGAGTTCGTTTGCGTGGTACAGGTCGGCGGGGTCTGCAGTCGGAAACGACGTCAGTTCGAGTTCGGCGAGTCGGTCGGCCATGTCGACGGTGATCCTCACGTACTGCAGTCCAGATGTCTCACCAATGGCGACGACATCGGTGTCAGGGCGGTCGCTCACGAGTGGCCGATCTTGTCGAAGCAGTGCTCCAAGAGCTGTCGTTGCCGCTCCGGCGGCCAACTGTCTGGGTCGACGCTTGCGTCATCGCCGATTGCATCGACGACGGCAACGACCATCTGTGCGTCGAGACGGGCCTCGTCGTAGCTGCGGCCAGAGTGTTCGGCGATCATGTCGGTGGCTGCGTGGAGCCATGCCGAGGTGGAGGAGCGGTATTGCGCTAGGAGCGATTCTGACCGGGTGGCGTAGTCGCTGAACACACTCCAAACGCGCCAGTCGCGGCGCGACTCGACGTCGTTGGGGAGGGTGGCGAGTAGGGCTTCGACTGGTGTGGCGGCGGTTTCGAGTGCGGTGGTGAATCGGCGTTGCATCGAGCCATCGACGAGAAGAAGTGCCGCGAGCACGACGTCATTCTTGTCGGTGAAGTAGTGCGTCACGGCGCCGGTCGTTCTGCCGGCGCGAGCGCCGATGCGCTTCATCGTGGTGGCCTCGATGCCCTTCTCGGCGATGAGGTCGGCCGCGGCACTCGAGATCGTGGTGCGGCGTTCATCGTGATCGACGATCTTGGGCATGCAACGCAGACTAGCTTGACATCACGTTGGTTACGCAATAAGCATTACGTAACGTTCATTCTAAAACGCACGGCAACATCGACGACCGTTGCTGTGAACACCGTTGCTGTGAACAAGGAGAAGTCATGCCACCTGTGATTCCCGAATGTCGGGCCGATGCGGATCCCGATGTCATGTATGACGCGCTCGATCGGGCCGGTTGTCTTGTGGTGCGTGGTATGGCGGATGGCGACACGTGTGCGCGGGTGAGGGCCGAACTCGCCGACTATGTCGAGGCGGCCATCGCAGCGGAGGACGACGATCCAGATGACTTCTTTCCAGGAAGGACCCATCGCGTCGTTGCCTTGATGCATCGGTCTCCCACCATGCGAGACCTGATGATGCATCCGGTGACCGAGCAACTCGGCGACCGGCATCTGCTGCCCAACTGCTCGAAATGGCAGCTCACCACAGGCGCGGCGCTCGAGGTCGGGCCTGGGGCGCGAGAGCAAGTCCTGCATCGTGACGAGGACCTGTATCCCTACTTCGCGGTGCCGAGGTCGAATCTGATTCTGGCGTCGATGTGGGCGATGTCGGACTTCACGGTTGACAACGGCGGAACCCAGCTCGTCCCTGGTAGTCACCGATGGAGCGCTGATCGAGTTGCCGAACCCGACGAGATCGTACGGGCAGAGATGCCGGCCGGATCGGTGCTGTTCTGGGCGGGCGGCACGCTGCACGGCGCCGGGGCCAACGTGACCGACGCTGATTGGCGCTACGGAATCGTGCTTGGCTACACGCTGGGCTGGCTTCGACAAGAGGAGAACCAACACCTGTCGATGCCGGCGGCTGATGCTTGGGTGCTGCCCGAAGCCGTTCGTAGTCGGCTCGGTTTCGCCATGGACTACGGCTCCGGCGGCCTCGGCTTCTATGACCGCTCAGTTCTTGCCGCTGCCCCGAATCGTTGACGATGACCGTTGTTGTGACCAAGGAGACCTCATGCCACCTGTGATTCCCGAATGTCGGGCCGATGCCGATCCCGATGTGATGTATGACGCGCTCGACGAGGCTGGTTGTCTTGTGGTGCACGACATGGCGGACATCGACACGTGTGGGCGAGTGAGGACCGAGCTCGCCGACCACGTCGAGGCAGCTCCGGCGTCCGATGACGATCCCGAGGACTTCTACCCGGGGAAGACCCACCGAGTGATCGCGTTGATGCATCGATCTCCGACCATGCGAGATCTGATGATGCATCCGGTTGCCGAACAGCTCGGTGATCGGCATCTGCTCACCAACTGCACCAAGTGGCAGCTCAACGTGAGCGCAGCGCTCGAGATCGGACCTGGGGCTCGCGATCAGATCCTTCATCGTGAAGAGGATCTCTTCCCCTACTTTCCCGTTCCCCGACCCAACTTGATCCTCGCCAGCATGTGGGCGATGTCGGACTTCACGGTCGAGAACGGCGGTACGCAGCTGGTTCCTGGTAGTCATCGATGGCGTGCTGATCGAGTTGCGGAACCGGCCGAGATCGTGCGGGCCGAGATGCCGGCCGGGTCAGTGCTGTTCTGGTTGGGTGGCACGTTGCATGGCGGGGGAGCCAACGTGACCGAGGACGACTGGCGCTACGGGATCGTGCTGACCTACACGCTCGGCTGGCTTCGACAAGAAGAGAACCAGCATCTCTCGATGCCAGCCGCTGATGCCTTCGCGTTGCCAGAAGCCGTTCGCGATCGTCTCGGATTCTCCATGGACTACGGCGACGGCGGACTGGGCTTCTATGACCCGTCCGTTCTCGTCGCTGGTCAGAAGAGAGATCAGGGCTGATCGTGGTTTCATGGCGCAGGTCGAAACCCGCGACGTCGTTCTTCGACGGCGTGCCATCGGGCGCAGCGACCGACGTCGATGCCAAAGTGGTCGTGATCGGCGCAGGAGCAGCTGGATTGTCGGCCGCTCGTGTGCTTCGCGACGAGGGCTGTGAGGTCCTCGTCCTCGAAGGGCGCGACCGGATTGGCGGTCGGCTCAACACGATCACCGTCGGTGATGGTCTGGTCGATGAAGGTGCGAACTGGATCCACAATGCACCGTCCAACCCGCTTTGTCAGCTTGTTGCTCAGGCCGGTCTCGAAGCTAGCAAGGACGATCTCGTCAATCCTCTTGCGCTCAAGGCGTTCGACAAGATCTCGGGCCGCGGCGTGCACCCGGCAAGGATGATCTACCCGCTGGTGCGATCCGCCCTCGTGCTCCACAGGTACGGCAAGGAGAGCCTCACCGCGACGCATGACGAACACTCGCTCGCGGAACGCTTCGATCGCGAGATCTGTCGTGTGCGAGGTGGAACGAACCGGCGCTACTTCCGATCACTCCTGCGCACGCTCGTTGATCTGGCCGCAGCGAGAGAAGCCGACGATCTCGCTCCCAATGCGTTCGCTCTGAATCCGGCTGACATCACCGCAAGCGACTACGTCATCACCGGCGGCTTTCGCGGGCTCGTCGAGCGGCTCGCAGATGGACTCGACATTCGGTTGGGGACGGCGGTCGAGGCGATCCGGTACCACGACAACGGAGTCTCGGTCGTGACGCCCGGTGGCACATGCGACGGCTCCCACGTCATCGTCACCGTGCCACTGGGTGTGCTCAAAGCACAGACGATCACCTTCGACCCGCCGCTGCCGGCCACCAAGCTGGCAGGCATCGACCATGTCGGCGTCGGGGTTGTCGAGAAGGTCGTTTTGATGTTCGACGAGCCGTTCTGGCGGGCAAAGGAGGGAAAGCCTCGGTCGTTGTTCTACATCTCCGATGTGCTCGGAGACTTCCCGGCCTTCGTCGACTCGACGGCCTCGGCAGGATGCCCGGCCTTGGTGGCCTTCCTGACTGGTCAGCAAGCTGAGGACATGGCCAAAGATCCGCAACCGTTCATCGAACGGGCTGGCGAGGTGCTCGAGGAGATCTTCCCCGACACCTATCGGGCGCCAACCGCAGTGCACGTCACTGGTTGGGGCGTCGATCCGTTCTCGCTCGGCAGCTATTCGGCACCGACCATCGGTGTCTCTGCCGACGAGTACGAGCAGCTCGCGGCCCCGGTTGCTGGCCGAGTTCTGTTCGCTGGCGAAGCCACGTACCGAGAGCACGCTGGGTTCGTCGAGGGTGCGATCGGGTCGGGCATACGAGAGGCACGTCGGATCTTGGGCCACGAAGCCGATCTGGTCGTGTAGTCAAGACACGTCCTTGATCGGGACTGTGAACCAGCTGATGGTGGCGAGATCGTCGCCGATGATGATTTCACCGGCGTAGTGCTCGGCCGCTCGCGCGATCCATTTGGGATACTGGTCGGGTGTCGGCGCCGGGACCATGTGGGTCAGAACGAGGCGCTTGGCTCCGACCCTGGCGGCCGTCTGCCGCTAGCGGGTCGCCGCGGGCGACATTCCAGGAACCGACCGAGGGCCAGCGCGGCTACGGCTACCTGATGGCGTTGGCCGAGCGGTTACAGCAGGACACGATCGCGACGCTCGATCGGCGGCACTTCAGTGTCGTGCGACCGGGTTCGAGATCGTGCCGTGACGGCGTGATCTCACGGATCGTGGTCGTCTCGGCGGCTTCGGATTCCGTTGGTTTGTGCCGATCGAGGTAACACACAGGTAACAGCACAACCGTAAACAACGGGGTCGAGCGGGAAGCAGCGGGGACCACCGACCCATCGACGAATGGCCTCTGACCTGCGAGAATGGGCGTATCCGCTGGTCAGGCCGGGTGACCCGGAAACTAGCTCGTCTGTCTCATAACCCGAAGGTCACAGGTTCAAATCCTGTCCCCGCCACTAAGAAACAAGCCGGTCCGCAAGGGCCGGCTTTGTTCGTTTTCGGCGTGCTGGTCACAGATTGGTCACAAGGTAGAGAGCACTACTTGTTCACGAGGCGCAGATGTTGACGTGTTCCTGGTTTCTGCCATTGACTAACGAGTGAAACGTGGTCGGCGTTCAGTCCGAGTTTGGATTCAACCGCTGATGGTCCACCAAACTCATTGATCAGCCCAGGGAGCACCTGTCCATACACAGGGGCAAAGCCTCCAGTCGTACAAGTCCTGTGCCAGTAGGCGATCCCCGCCAGCAAGCGTCACGTAGGTCGCGAATCTGGGTCGCGACACGAGACTCTCTAAATCGTTCGGGTCAACCACTGTTCATTCCTAGTGGAAAGTGACTTTCCATCTGACGATGGTTCCGGTAAGAAAGTCAACGACAACCCCGAGGGGTCGCTCTTGAGCGGCTTCCGGGGTTCAGTCGTTTTCGGGACTGCAAACCACGGGCTACGCCAGAATCTGACCGACCCTGCTAGATCTTCCATCATGGTTGGGGTGACGTGGCTGTAGACGTCCATGGTGAAGGCGGGAGATGAGTGGCCGAGGACTTCGCTGATGACTTTGATCGGCACGTTGTTCTCCAGGGCGAGGGTGGCGTACGTGTGGTGGCAGTCGTGGAGTCGGATGCGGCGAAGGCCTGATGGCTTGACCATGCGCTTGAATGAGTCGCTGAGAGCATCGGGGTGGACTGGTCGGCTGTCTTCGTAGGTGAAGACCAGGTCGTGGTCGGGCCAGCCTCGGCCGATGATTTCCCACGCCTGCTGGCGCTTTTGTTGTCGCCGCAAATGCTCAGTCCGTTCGAATAGTCCAGGCCCTGCTCATCGAGAGTGTTTTTGAAGACCTGCCGACGATGCCATAGCGGCACCCACCAGGGGGACCACCACCCATCTACTTCAACGACCTTCGGGACAACCTCGCAATATTCGTTTCATTGGTTTCCTGTCCGGCAAGGCCGGGTTGTTCAGAGTTGTTCAGAAATTTTGGCACCGACAGTTTCGCGTCGGTCGGTATTTCTTCAGCCAGCACCGATGCTTGCCACGTCGTTGAAGACCACGGTTTTGGGTTCGCTCATCTCGTTCACTGCGGACATAACTCCTTCCCGTCCAACCCCTGACCAGCCACCGCCCCCGAAGGGCATCCGGTCGTCGCGGTAATCGGTGGAATCGTTGATCACCACGCCACCAGCCACGAGACGAGAAGAGGCGTCGAAAGCGACCTCCATACTGCTCGTGAAGACCGATGCCGCGAGACTGTACCGAGAGGCATTGGAGTGATCGATTGCTTCGTCGAGAGTTTTGTAACGGTCAAAGGTGGTAACCGGTCCATAGATCTCTTCGGTGAGAATTCTTCGGTCGTTCCCCACATCCGTCAGCACGGTGGGCTCGAAGCCTCGGGGCGTGGCTGAACCGCCGACCACCGCGCTAGCACCGCCGGAAACTGCGTTGTCGACAAAGTCCTTCACCCTGCTGCGTGCGGCGGCGTTGACGAGTGGGCCCATGTCTGTCGAGGCCATCAACTTTGGTCCGAGTGTGAGCGCGCTCGCGTAGTCGACAAGCCCCTCAAGCATCTGGTCGCTCACCGATTCGTGTGCGTAGACCCTTTGGACATGTAAGCAGTTTTGGCCAGCGGCCCAGAACATCCCGGAACCGATTCGAGCTATGGCCGCCGGGATGTCGGCGTCGTGATGAACAATGCACGCATTGTTCGCCCCAAGTTCCATCGCAATCTTTTTGACCCCGGCCGTTGCTGCCACGGTACGGCCTGCGTCAATCCCACCAGTAAAGCTGACCATGGCAACGTCGACGTGCGAAGCCAAGGCTCCACCAACCAGTGGGCCGTCCCCGGGCAGCACTTGTAGACGGCCGTTGGGGAGCCCTTCCTCCCTGAAGTAGTCGGCGAGCCGTAGAGCGCTCAGCGGAGTTCTGCTGTCCGGCTTGATAATGATGGCATTGCCAGCGGCAAGCGCGGGGCCAACTTTGTGCGCAACCAGGTTCAACGGGTCGTTGAATGGAGTGATGCCAGCAATGACACCGAGCGGTTGACGGACATAGAACCCAAACCGTCCCTCGCCGAAGCGAGACCTAGAGAGGCCGAGTGTCTCACCCGAACCCCTGGTTGCCTCTATCGCGCTCAACCCGATCGTATTGGCGGCCCTCGCCGCCTCGACGCGCGCCTCACGAATGGTCTTGATTCCCTCGGTAGCGATCAGGGTTGCCACACTTTCTGCTTCTTCGTCGATGCGTCGAGAAACGCGATCGAGAATCTCTGCCAGGTGGTGAGCTGGAATCGGTTTGCTAAGTGCCTGAGTTGCAGCGTTCACCGCCCTGGGAACATCGGCCTCGCTTGCTCGGGCAACCGTTGCGATGACGGTCTCGTCGTCAGGGTTCGTCACCTGGATCGCGTCGTCGCGCTCCTCGAGGCAGCCATCGATCAGTAATGGGGTCATGCGCCCATTACTCCGAATCCGTTTACCAGTTTCGCCAAGTCGGACAGCACTGCAGCAGCTGTTTCGCTCCGCCCGGCTCCAGGGCCAGACACGGTAACCGAGCCTAGGGCCTCGGTATCGAACGTGAGTGCGTTGGTTGCGCCCGACACCGCCCACAGCGGGTCATCGCTGGTTACTCGTTCAGGCCTCACAGTTGCGCAGACTTCGTCGTCGTTTGTGTCGAGGGTTGCAACGTATCTCCATCGATCTCCAGCGGCGGCAGCGTCAGCGACCATTTCCGGGGTCACCGACCGAAGAGAGGTTGCCGAGACTGCGCTGATAGGGACAGTCGTGTCGGTGAGAACACGCGCGAGAATCACGAGCTTCGCAGCCACATCGTGACCGTCGACGTCGCCGGTCGGATCGGCTTCGGCGTACCCGAGGTCTTGCGCCTCAGCCAGAGCAGTCCCAAAGTCCAAGCCCTCCTGCATACGCGTCAGGATGTAATTCGTAGTCCCGTTCAAAATGCCGCGGGCCTGGCGGAATCCCGCAACCCTGGCGGTATTGAGCGCTATCGCAATGGCCGGGGTTCCGCTCATAACGGTTCCTTCGAAGCCGATCGTCACCTCATTCTGCTTCGCAAGGCTTTGGAGATCGTGAAGGTCTAGTGCGATAGGACCCTTGTTGGTCGTGGAGACGTGGATGCCGCGAGACAGAGCAGCCTCAATGTGACTGCGCGCCGGTTGTCCGGTGGACACATCAGTGAAGCTCAGTTCGACCAAGACGTCGGCGTCGACTGCCTCGATCATCGAGAGAGTGTCGGTCTCCTGCTTGTATCCCGCGAGTGCGGAGAATGTTCCGGCTTCGGCTGCGGCAAGGGCGGCCATAACATCGAGGTGTTCTCCCGGAGGGGAAAAGACCGTTCCGAACCGAGGATCGCTGATGGCGACCAGCACGAGCTCCGCCCCGATCCGTTGGGTCGCATCGGTGAGACAGCGGGCCACGGCTTGCCCAACGTTCCCGAACCCGACGATCGCAAGGCGGAGTGTCTTAGCGGTGGTAGTTGTTGATGTCTTTTTCACTTGTAGCACGCTCTCCCTAGATGGTTGCAAGGGCTTGTTCGAGGTCGGCAAGCAGATCTTCAGTTGCCTCGATGCCGGCCGAGTAGCGAATGAGGCCCTCGGGAATGCCGAGAGCAGCCCGCTGTTCTTCGCTGCACTCCACGTGACTCGTCGTCGCGGGTGGCCCTACGGTCGTTTCGACCGAGCCAAGGTTTGCGGCCCGATGGGCGAGTTGGAGTCGCGGTAGGAATCGCCTAACCGCCTCAAGTTCACCATCGAGAGCGAAGCTCAACATGCCACCGAACCCGCGCATTTGTCGAGCGGCGACGTCGTGTTGTGGGTGCGAGCTCAGGCCCGGATAGTTGACGGATGTGACTTTCGAGTGATTGGACAGATACTGCGCCACAGCCATCGCGTTCCTCGCTTGACGTTCGACACGAAGATGGAGCGTCTTCATGCCCCGAAGTAGGAGGTATGCAGCCATTGGGTGGAGAGCTGCGCCGTTGATCTCTCGATATTGGTAGATCTTGGAAACAAGATCTGCACGACCGACGACTGCGCCGCCGAGGGCGTCCGCGTGCCCTCCCAAGTACTTGGTAGCGCTATGGACGACGAGATCGGAACCGTAACTCAATGGTTGCTGATTCACCGGTGTAGCAAAGGTGTTGTCGACGACGGTGATGGCACCGTTGTCGTGCCCAGCGGCGATGAGGCGAGGAAGGTCAAGGATCTTTAAAGTCGGGTTTGTCGGTGTTTCGAGATAGAGCAGGTCGCAGCCGCGTTCGATGGCGGCCTCGATCGCCTGTGTGTTGTTGGTATCGATCAGTTCGACGTCGATACCAATGCGTCGCAGGTGATCAGTAAGGAGGACGCTTGTACCTCCGTAGGTGTCCTTCACCGAGACGACCCGCTGGCCGGGTTCAACCAAGCTGTGGAGCGTGTTCGAGATGGCTGCCATCCCGGTAGAGGCTGAGGTGCATGCCGCGCCGCCTTCTAGCTGTCGAAGTTTCTCCTCGAACACATTCACCGTCGGGTTGGTGTTACGACTATAGATGTGGCCGCTCGCCGCTCCCGTTGCAACCGCATGCCACTCGTCGAGATCGGAGTAGCCGAATCCGACGCTGTGGACCACAGGGACTTGCGTCGCTCCATCGAGTAGGTAGCGTTCCTCGCCAGCCCACACGGCGAGCGACTCAATTGACTTAACGGCCTCGTTCATAGACGCCATGGTAAAGATCACATGCGGAGACGTCTTTGTGAATTCTTGTGTGAACGCGCAAGAATATTGTGTGATCGATAGGTTCCATTGGTGGACGTATCTCTCGACGAAATCGACCGAGCAATCCTGGCTAGGCTCCAAACCAATGGCAAAGCAACATTGGAGCGGATCGGAGAGGAGGTCGGGCTCTCCGCCGCCGCGGTGCAGCGCCGAATCAAACGCTTCCATGAAACCGGCATCATTACCTCCACCAACGTGGTCCTTGATCCGCGGGCCGTGGGTGTTCCGATCGTGGTCCTCGTGCTGGTAACTCTCGGCTCCGACGGCGGCGGTGCCGAGGTGAAGCTTGATAAGAGTATTGCGGCTCATCCCAACGTTCAGCAGGCCTACGAGTTGACCGGCAGCTTCGACCGAGCGCTCATGGTCACCGCTCCCGACATGGAGACGTATCGATCGATCGTGCGGGAGCTCCTCGACAAGAACTCAAACGTAAAGCGATATGCGTCGCACGTCGTAACGACAAACCTGAAGCGGACCTTGTCGGTTCCGCTACGAACCAATTGAAGCCTGTGGGCGCCCGAAACTGGTCGTGGCCTGGTCGCGCAGAGTTCTTGTATTCGTTGATGAGGCAGTGGCCTCGGGTTGATTTGATGATTCGCGTGGGCGGGCTTGGTCAACCCGGACCTTGATGGCCTCGGCTGCGGATCGGGAGATACCGGCTGGGTGCCAGCGGCGCCGCTCGGTGCCGGTGATCGAGTCGCGGCCCTTGTAGTCGACTGAGAAGTTCTGTTGCGACGGACGATGTTGGATATCGCCCCCATCGGCTGTTCGGGTCGACAACCCGAAGATCAACATCACCTCTGGGGTTGGTCCAGTCGAAGCCAGATCAGATCTCGCTCGTGACGATTCCAAGGTCGTCTGCCAGGTCGAGGACGGTTTCGGTGAGTGTGTCGATGGCGTCGTCGCCGGCGAATGCGATCAGCTGGCCATCGGGTGCTCCTCGCAGGCGGTCGATCCCAGCGATGATGCCCGACGCCATCGACGTTGCGGACTCCCCGAAGCCAAGAGTGGAGCGGCGGCGCATGTCTGTGAGGAAGGGTTCGAGGGCCTCTTCGAGCACTTCCCAGGCAGCGTCGGTCTCGTGGACGTATCCGCCCGCAGGTGTACGACCAGCCCTGCCGCCAAGGTCCTCGAACCCGAGCGACCCCAGCTGGGCAGCGACCTCGTCTGCGATTGCATCGGCCGGGGCGAACATCAACAGGGCGCTGACGAGGCGCGCTGCTTCCTCAACCAGTTCAGGGTGGTCCTCCAACAGCTGTTCGAGCACCCCAGCCTTCTCGTGGGAGGTGGCGGCTGCTATCACGGAGGTATGAAAGGGGGCAGCGGCTTGCTGGTTGGTAGGAGTTGGGGCCATGTCGCTAACACTACGCAGCCGGTGTGACACTCGGCGGCGGTCGCGCCAGCACTTGTTCGAGACAGCGTCAGGGCTTCCGCAAGCGTGCACTAGTGTCCTGAGTCTTTGAAGCGGTTGAGAAGTCTTCCGAGTGATTGGAGGATTTCGTTTGCGGTTTTGTGCCAGATGTAGGGGCGCGGGTTTTCGTTCCAGGTGTCGGCCCAGATGATGATGTC
>Ga0209187_1003398_pt1 | contig 13351 bp, 9 predicted proteins | sample BantaG_FD_187430 | JGI IMG/M metagenome (GOLD analysis project Ga0209187, IMG submission 187430) | Marine algal microbial communities from Bantry Bay, Ireland - BantryBay_4 metaG (SPAdes) (version 2) | ecosystem: Host-associated > Algae > Red algae > Unclassified | place: Bantry Bay, Ireland... | reverse complement strand
ACGAATTTTCGTTGTTGTTCGGTCGTGTACATAATCGTTTTGTTATAATAGAATGAGCAGTAAAGATAGGGGGCTTGTTTTTAAAAAGGGTTTGTTTTAGGAAAATGATACAGTTCATCTATGATTAGACATAGTAGGGAATTCCCTTAACTCAATGTTTTCTTATCCTAGTTCAAGATTACCAGCCGCCCCCTTATCCAAAAAGAAAGTAATCTCCGCACCACTTCTAATCACGAGTTGCGAGGGCAATTTCTCCGGATTAAAATCACCAGTCAAAACTTCTTCCAAAACATCCGCTTTATTTTCACCACCAATCAAAAAGACAATTCGGGCCGCCTGATTGATGATCTCCGGGGTCAAGCTAATCCGAGTCGTATCCAGTTTTTTTACAAAAACCTCTTTGACCCAATATTCTTCTTCATAAATAATATCGGTATAAGGAAAAAGCGAAGCGGTATGTCCATCGTCCCCCATTCCTAAAAAACAAAGGTCAAAAACCGGTTCGTGGTCGCCAAAAAAAGTTTCCAGCGCTGTCTCATATTTTTTGGCAGCTTCCATCGGAGTAAGGGCACCATCGATGGGGAAAATATTTTCTTTAGGAATAGGAATCTGATCAAACAACAAACGCATCGCTTCTCCGCTATTGCTATCGGGCGAATCTTGCGGAACTGACCGCTCATCTCCCCAAAAAATAAAAAGTTTTGACCAATCCACTTTATCTTTCCAAGTGTCGGAAGCCAGTAGTTTAAACATTCTTTTTGGCGTACTTCCACCGGATAAACAGACAGAACATTTATCTTTTTCGGCGAGTACCGTTGCGCAAGTTTCCACAAAATAAGTGGTAGCCGCAGCAGCCATTGCTGGCCCGTCTTCATGGAGATGATATTTATATTTGGAATTCATTTTTTTATTTAGGTAAAGGAATTGAAGAAAAAGTCAAACTATCGTCCGGTAGATAGCCCCAAAATCAATATTCATTATTGGAGATTCGACATTCAATATTCAAATAACTCACTTCTCTCCGTCCACAATTGGAATCGTAATCCAGTGAAATCCATCCGCCGCAATCAGTCTTTCGGCAGATTCGGGCCCCCAGCTATTAGCAGGATAATTAGGAAATTCAGCCGGACTATTCTTCCAGGCATTGATGATAGGCATGACAACTTCCCAGGCGGCCTCCACTTCGTCGGAGCGCATAAACAAGGTGGCGTCGCCCGTCATTACATCGTGTAAAAGCGTTTCGTACGCCTCGGGTTGTTGCGTATCGTAGGCATCACTATAATTAAAAACCATGTCCTCCGGTCCCAGTCGCATATTGAGTCCCACTTGCTTTGCCTGAAAACGAATCCGAATACCCGTAGCAGGATTGATACTGATAACGATCCGGTTGGGTTGCAGGCTTTCGGCCACCCCCGTCGGGAATATGCGGTGTGGGACCGGCCGAAATTGAATTGTAATGACCGACATTTTTTCGGGCATCCGCTTACCGGAGCGAACGTAAAAAGGAACATTTTGCCAGCGCCAGTTATCCAGGTGAAATTTGACCGCTGCAAAAGTCTCGGTATTGGATTTGGGGTCCACCTTTTCTTTTTCGCGGTAGCCTTCTACTTTGTCGCCTTTCATCCACCCTTTGGAGTACTGCCCGCGAGCAGTCTTTTCGAAAACTTCTTTTGTATCGTACTTTCGAATAGCTTTTAAAACATCAACTTTTCGACTACGTATTTCGTTGGCGCTAAAAGAAACGGGAGGTTCCATGGCGACAAAACAAAGTAGCTGCAATACGTGATTTTGAATCATATCCTTTAAGGCACCAGATTTATCGTAATAACCACCACGTTCTCCGACTCCTACTGTTTCAGAAACAGTAATCTGAACGTGCTCGATATATTTTCGATTCCAGATGGGCTCAAACATGACATTCGCAAATCTGAAAACTAGCATGTTTTGCACGGCTTCTTTTCCTAGATAATGGTCAATTCGATAAATTTGTTTTTCTTCAAAAATACCTGTGAGCAGGTTGTTCAATTTTTGAGCGCTTTCCAGATTATGACCAAACGGTTTTTCTACGACAATACGCGAACAATCGGGATCATTGCAAATACCTGATTTACCCAGGTTTACCGCTACGGGTTCGATGAGACCGGGAGCGATAGCCAGGTAAAAAAGCACGTTGGGATGCTCGTTCCAGTCCTTTTCAATTTTTTTAATCTCCTTAGCTAATTTCTGATAGTCTTTTTGTTCAAAAACATCAGATTGTAAATAAGAAATATTGGGAGAAAATTTTTCCCACTCTTTTTTATCAATCTTACCCCGTCGAGAGAATTTGTTTACCCCTTCCTCCAACATAGATCGAAACTTAGTATCTGTAAAACTGGTACGTCCCAATCCGATGATTGCAAACTTTTCGGGCATTTGTTTATCTAAAAATAAATTGTAAAATGCGGGCGTAAGTTTCCTTTCGTTCAGGTCACCACTACCGCCGAAGATAACAATGATGGTAGGTTTTAGGACTTCTTTATCTAGCATATTTTTATCTAGCATATTTTTATTTAGCTTATTGGCCAGTTAGCGATCAGCTGGTTAGCTTTTCTTTAACGTGAACACTTTTATTGAAAATTAAAATTGGATTTGCTACCTAGCTATTTTCCTCTTTTCTAGAAGTAAATTTGAGGGAAGCTAATTAGCCGACACCGACCAACTAGCTAACGGGCGATTAAAGTAATTCTATCCTTCCCACTCCGTATGAAAAATACCCTTTTTATCGACCCGTTCGTAAGTATGTGAACCAAAAAAGTCTCTCTGAGCCTGAATAAGGTTAGCGGATAATCGGGCACTGCGGTAGCCATCGTAATAAGCTAGGCAGTTGAGGAGCGCCGCAATTGGTAAGCCGGACTGAATACAGACGGCCAGTACTTGGCGGGTATCTTTTTGTAATTTATTTAATTTTTTGGCGATATCTTTATCTACCATTAGATTAACCAATTTAGGATCTCGATCATACGCTTTTCTAAAATCTTCCAGTAAGGCCGCTCGAACAATACAACCGCCTCGCCAGATACGCGATACACCTTCCAGGTCGAGTTTAAATTTATATTCTTCCGAAGCTTCACGTAGCATGGCCATTCCCTGTGCGTAAGTAACAATGAACGAAAAATAGAGAGTGTTCCGTAGTTTTTCAATAAAAGCTTCTTTGTCGTCGGTCTTGATTTTATAAGAAGTTCCTTTTAAAATTTTAGAAGCGGCGACCCGTTCTTCTTTTAGGCGGGATAAGTAGCGCGTTCCAACGGCAATATCAATGGCTGGGATGGGCATCCCAATGTTCATCCCATCCTGAGAAGTCCACTTTCCGGTACCTTTGGATTTGGAGGCATCCATGATTAGATCAATCTTGTATTTTTTCTCGCCCTTTTCTCTTTTCTTGAAAATTTTGGAAGTGATTTCGACTAAAAAAGATTCTAGCTCATTTTCGTTCCACTCGGCAAAATGGGCTGCGATTTTAGGATTAGACAATCCACATCCTCTTTTCATGATGTCGTAAGTCTCTCCGAGCAATTGCATTAGACCGTACTCAATACCATTGTGGACCATCTTGACGTAGTGTCCCACAGAACCTTGCCCCAGATACGTAATGCAAGGCTCACCGTCTACTTTAGCGGCGATGGCTTCCATGATTTTTTTGACTTTGTTGTACGCTTTTTTATTTCCACCTGGCATCATACTTGGACCCAGACGAGCGCCCGCCGCACCACCAGAAACACCCATACCAATAAAGTGAATTCCTTTTTCAGCAAGCGATCTTTGACGAGCTTCGGTATCTTTAAAAAAGGAATTACCACCGTCGATGATGATGTCTTCCTTGTCCAATAAAGGGGTGAGGTCTTCGATGACGTAATCCACTATTTTTCCGGCGGGAACGAGGAGTAAAATTTTTCTGGGCGATTCGAGCGACTTGACAAAGTCTTTGACATTTTTGGCACCATACATATCGTAGGCTTTAGCTTCTTCCATCAGGGTGTCGACCTGTTCTTTATTTTTATCATATCCGGCGACGGCAAAACCGCTATCGGCCATATTGAGTAGTAAGTTTCTACCCATAACTCCCAAACCGATCAGTCCGAGTTCATATTTTTTTTTAGGCATAGTGAAGGTGTTGTTGTGAAAGATGTGTAAAGGTATACAATTGTCATTGAAAATCCCATTGGAACAAAGTAGATGTTCTCCTTATTTGTCCGGGGCAGGATAATTTGGTACGAGGAAAGTTATGGTTGTTGTCTAGTAATGTTATTGGTCATCGGCTTGTAGCTGAGACATGCTTCTTGCTTCTTGCCCTCTTCAATCGCGGTCGAGTGAGGCAAGAAGCAAGTAGCAAGCGGCAAATATCATAATTTTAACCCCTGATTTACATTAGTAATCAAAGTAAATAATATCACAGGTTTTTAAATCTGATTCCAATACAACCTGCTTTTCCTCCTGTCCGTCAATGATAGTAAGTTGAGCCGTGTTAGGAGGATTTCGTCCCAGATTCATTGCGTATAGCATCAGGTAATTACGATTGGAGCTATTACGATTCTTTTCCAGGTCGATCGTAAATTCGTGATATTTTTTGCTTAAGGTGTAATCTTTTAGAATCCAATTTCCTTTAAAGTTTAGCGAAACGATATCACCATCCACTTTTTTATAATCAAAAATCCGAACGGTGATTTTGGAATTCCTTACCCTGATACGACGGCCGGACTTGATGGCTCTTTGGGTGATTTCTTCGGGCGCAGCATCCGGTTTATCTGCTTCTGTTTCTGGAGGTGGTGGTGGAATATAGCGAATAAATCCTTTTTCCTGATCGGTGTATACTCGGGCGAGCTGATCATGAAAATCGTAAGCCCGATTAAAAATATTGGGAATGGTCATGATTCCGTCGGTAGTAACATATCCATACTTTCCATCTTTTTTTACCCGTCCGAGGTTTTCGGAGAAGGGAAAAGCCTCTTCGTAAATTGGTTGAATCGCCCATGCTCCATTGGTGTCGATATATCCCCACTTGCCATTTAGTTGAGCGGCGGCTAATTGGGAGGTGAAATTAAATAAGCGATCAAATTTTGCGGGAATAACCATTTTTCCCGTTGGATCAATCATTCCAAATTTTCTTTTTTGCTCTACCACGGCCCGGCCATTTTGAAAACTTTGTGCGGAAGTGTAAGTAGGTTTTATTTTAAACTGACTCTGGATATTTAAAAAACCCCACAGGCCATTAATTTTGGTAGCAAACAAATTATCTGATATGTTGAGCATATAATCATAGTCGTTATCCACAATAAATTGTCCGCGTTTGTTGATCACTCCCCATTTACCTTTGGTTTTAACGGCGGCGTAACCTCGATGAAAAACATTGGCTTCTTCAAATTTTGGAAGTAGCTTCCATTTTCCGACATTATCAATATATCCCCAGAGACCCCGGTATTTTACACAAGCAAAACCTTCTTGCATTGGACTCGTGACTTGGTAATCTGGATCAATAACAAAATTTCCACTGCGATCAATAAAGCCACTTTTGGAATTCATCGTTTTATAGTCCGTGAATCCAGCACTTGCTACGTTTTCCGAGAAGGCATCAATAATGTGGAATTTTGGTTGGATAAAAATAATCCCGCTTGTATCAATAAAACCTCGCTCTCGACCCATTTGGATAATAGCTAGCCCATGATCAAAATCATTAAATCGCTCAAAGTCCACCGTAAATGCCCAACGATAAGTGTCTTGAGCGAAACCCTGCTGGAAACTATTGAGTAGAAAGAATAAGAAAAGTGTATATTTCATTTTTTTTTATTTGGTAACAAGTATAAACAACTTTATAATAACGCATCAAATTATATTTTGGTAACGATTTATATACATCATTTTTTTGAACCTCTATCAAAAGCTGTTTTTGAGGACTATCTTTTGCAATTTCCCACTGCAATGGGTAAAAAAATTATGCGCTACCGAAAATGGGAAGACCGTCATCGGGCTTTATTTGGTAAGATAATGTTGCGTCGTGGACTAGACGACCATGGCTTGCAGGATTTTAATTTAAAAGACCTTATCTATAATAAATTACAGAAGCCCGGATTACCGGGCGCAGTACAATTTAATATTTCTCATGCGGGTAATGTGGTTATTTGTGGTTTTAATACCAATGGTTTGATTGGGATAGATGTAGAGGTTGTAAAACCGATAACGCTGGAAGATTATGAATTTATTTTTGATACGGATACTTATCGTCAATTGCGGCAGGCACGGGATCAGGAAGGTGCTTTTTTTGAGGCGTGGACGATCCGCGAAGCAATTTTAAAGGCGGAGGGGAGTGGTTTAACGGAAGATGCAAAAAAAATAATTTATAAGGATGGAAAAGCAAAATTTAAAAATCAGGAATGGTTTATCAAAACTTTTCCCGTTCCTAAACATCACCTCGCTCACCTTGCCACCAACGCTCCGGTGGGTACTTTAAAGTTGATTGAGATTTAATTTTAGACAAAAAAGAAAGCGCTGAAATTAAAACATCAGCGCTTCTCATTATTCATCAAAGTAATAATAAATAAGTACTTTATAACGGGTACTTAATTTTCTAATTTATTTTTAAAAATGGAGTTGTTACACGAAGTTGGCTTTGTGTTACTTGGATAAAGTACGAACCTGTCGGCAAATTTCCTACCTCAAACTGCCATTCATTCCATCCTTTTTCAAAAGGTAAAATGCCATTACGAACCACCTTTCCAGTAATATCGATAATCTGAAATTGTCCGTCGTCTGTCGTCTTGTTTTCTGCGAGTTGGTAACGAAGTGTCAATTGGTCCAGCGCAGGATTGGGATAAGCAATCATTTCAGATTCACCAATGGACAAATTATTTTTGGGGTAATCTTCCGCGCGGGTGAGCGCACTAGCGCTAGGAATTACGGTAATGTTGGTACCCACTTCATCCAGTCCGGCACAGACACCGGATATTTCAAGCAGAAAAGATAAAGTCTCAAAAGAGGTAACACCTGGAACAATAAAACTTAAATCAAAAAAGTTAGCGCTAGATGTATTATTCGTTTCTGCGACCAACATAAATATATTGTAAGTTCCCGCTTCCTCTACAATAAAAAATGGGGCATCTGCCATTTGTACAATCAACTTATCGGGGCCAAAAGCCGCAAAATAAGTAACTTCATAACCTGCAGGAATGACCGGTGGGACCAGTTCGTTGGCAGAGATAAACGTCAAAAATTCTTGAGGTACTTCTGAAGGGTCCGCAAATAATAGTCCTGGAGCTGCTTCACAGGCGGTATTCTCGATAACCGTAATTTGTACGCCCATCGCGTCGAGATCAGCACAAACTTCCTGCGCATCGATGGCTGCCAGTACATCTCCGGCAGTAGAAGTGCCAGGTATAATTCCGGAGCCGTCAAAGAGGTCTGGACTAGCGGGATCATTTAATTCTGCTACTAGTGAATGAATTCGATATTCTCCAGCTTGCATAACCGTAAATAACGGGGCTGGACTAATCGTAACAATGGTGAGTTCAGGACCGGAAGTAAGCACGTAGACTTGATCAAAATTGCCGGTGACTACGGCATCTCCATTGGGAGATGCTACGAGATTGGCTATATCTCCCGAAAGGGTTACCATGGTTTGTTCGGTTGAAAGGGTTCCCGCGTCTATAGTACAGCTTGGTGGCATGGGAGCGGCATCCGTATTTTTTCGAACAAAAATAAAGTTATCACTCTTTTCAGAGCATCCATCGGAAATTAATCCACTAGCACGCATCCCGATACTGAATTGAATTTCTCCAATGTAGGAATATCCATAAACAAAATATTTTCCGCGATCTTCAAATGCAAAATCATATTCGTTTTCGACAATGGCAATGATCCGATCATCCGGACGGGTAATGACGTAAGCAAAATTTGCGTTGTTATCTCCATCATTGAAGAAGTCAAAACTGGCCGCAGTATTGTCATTGATAGTGACACTGTTAGAACCATCCAGAAGACTTACTTCCGTCTCTTCAGTTTGACGACGAATGATGGTAATAAAATTATCGGAAAGGTCAAAGCAGTCATCTGATAGCCCCGTAGTGTTAAGTTGATCTCCTGGTTCTGCGATTAAGCGTCCTTGATAGGAAAGTCCCCAAACTCGACAATCTCCAGTTCCGGCGTCTTCAAAATTTGCGAAACCGCTTTCGGGCAATCCAAGAATTACATTGTTTTCGTCTGTAATTACATATTGGTAGCGGACTCCGGCAATACTCGTATTGTCAAAGCCTACGAAATCATTTTCCCCGTTATCCACACAGGCGTAGCTAATGGTCTCTCCACTTTGAGTAGTGACCGTAGCTCCTTCGGCTAGACACCCGCTAATGGAAGAGTCGTTGGATTTGTCAATCGTAATTAAGGTAGAACTCTTGACAACACAACCGTCAGAAAGCATATTGCCGCTGATATTATTACCAGGCATGAGTAGAACGTTCCCCGAATAATGATAGCCAAAAATAAAATAGGTTCCAGCAACTTGGGTAGCCAGATCAAAGGTACCCGTTTCGTTGATCGCGATTATCTTTCCACTGATTCGTTGTAAAACATAGACATAGTTTTCGGAAAGTCCGTTCATATTGGTTACCATGACCATTGAATTATTGTTATTATCGATGGTTACCAGATTGCTTTCTCCGCCGGAGACCAGCATAAGATCACTTTCCTGAAGTTCACGTCGTACAACCGTGATGAAATTTTCTGTTAGGTCAAAACATTCTGTCGCCAGATCTACCGTAGTGGCATTGTCTCCGACTTCCGCGATTAGATCGCCAGTGTAAGAGAGTCCCCATACTCGACAGTCTCCCAAACCTGCGTTTTCAAAATTACTAAAGGCATCTTCAGTAATACCGAGAATTAGGTTATTGGCATCCGTAATTACATAAGTGTAATCGGTCATGGCCAGGCTATTATTGGAAAAAGAGACAAAGTCATTATCTCCATCATTGACACAAGCGTAAGCGGTGGTTGCTCCGTGATCTGCAGTAATTCGACCCCCGTCACATTGGGCATAGAGGGTATTGAAAATAGGAAGCGTAAAAACGAAACACAGGATTAGTAAAATTCGTTGCATAACATAGGATTTTTAGTAACAATTTTTAAATACGTTCACCTTTATTTGTCAGGGACAAAAGGCTAATTTTGGGTCATTGAACAGTTGTTCTCTGAAGTATGTGCTATGTGGCGGCTCTTAGGTGTGGAAGGCTGGTGGTAGAAAAATGGTGAGGATGTATTGAAAACAATCAATAGAAAAGTGATTGTAGCACATCTTTTTTAGTAAGAAAGATAATTAGTTAGTGTTAGTAGTACCAGAACATTCCTTTGTAATCGGAAAACCAGTAGTATTTGCATACTAACTTTAATTTTCGTGGGATTACAATGTAAATATAAACAAATATTAATTAAGTTTATAATTAAAAAAGCGACGTAAGAAATAAATCTTACGCCGCTTAATTAAAGCAATCCGGTAATAAAACCGGACTACTTCGTATAAAACAGGCTACTTTCCATAAGAATTTTAAGGATACATATGGTTTTTTTCAAAACAAAAAGTTGACTATCAACGATTTAGACCCTTAATTAGAACATTAGTGTATCGATCTATTACCTAATCAGATGATCGTTTTATTATTCTTGGTAGGGAAACACGAATTCGGCGAGTTGGTTGAATTTTTTTTGAAAAAATGTTAAATATTAGCAAAAAATAAAAATACGTATGAGCTAAGCAACGTGAATCAGAGAAAGGCGCAGATTCTATGTTTCTACTTTAAATGCTAGAGCGTTTGCCAAAGATAGAAGGTAGCGTAGCCGCGCCATGGCTGCCAGTTATTGCCAATTTTCTTGACGGTGGCTAAGTCTGGTTTTTTGGATAGTTTCATCTGTAGTTTGAGCGCATTATGTAGCCCAACGTCTTCTAATGGGAATCCGTCCGGATAGCGGAGGCATTTCATGATTACATAATTAGCGGTCCAATTACCAATTCCTCTGACTTTGATCAGGTTGGTTTTGGCTTCTTCAGGGGAGAGTTTTAGTAGTGTATCTTTATCAAGCAATCCCTGAGCCATTATTTTAGCAACCCCAATCAGATATTCAGCTTTACGTTGAGAAATCTGATATGGACGTAAATCTTCTGGCGATAGTTTTGCAATGGTTTCCGGACTTGGAAATGCGTAATACGTATTGCTTTTGTGTTTATAGGATTTACCATATTTTTTTACCAGTCTTGCTTTCAGTCGGTAGGCAAAATTGAGATTAATCTGCTGACCTAAAATAGCCCAACTAACTGCTTCGAAAATATCTGGAATCCCCATTAATCGCAAACCATCGTAAGTTTTTACAACCTCATTTAGAATTTTATCATTGGCAGCCATCTTATAAAATGGTCGCAAGTCTCGGTCTAAATCAAACCAGTCAATAATGAAATTATGGATAGCGTGTTTCCAGGCAACATTCAATTTGCCACCATTCAGGTTTTCTGCTACTAGAAAATTATCTTTTTGCTTTATTTTTAAAACCACTGGTTTTCCAGTGAAATATATCAGTTTATAAATACAATCCTTCTTCACCCGATGCATAATTTCTAACGGCGATTGCTGTAAATAGTCAAGACAATGTTGAAAATTGAAGGTAGTGGGTATTTTTATTTTAATTTTGGACATTAATTTTTTTTTAAGGGAGATGGAATCCTTGGGGATACACTATCTGGCACCGTTATGCTAGTGCGTCGGGATCAAAGTAGGCCGTATAAGGTGTTTGGTATTTAGTTCCCGACGCACTAGGCAAATAATGGGGTGTATTTTTCTTCTAAAATCTGCAAATGATGCAATTCGTGCCCACCAATAATATACGCGAGTGCAAGGGGAGTGGCCGGATTTTGGCTAGCAGTCCCTAATCGGTTAAAATCAGTAGGGGTCATGTTTTCAAACAAGCTAACACTGGCTTTTCTTACCATACGGTATTCGATAATTAAAGATGCACCGGAGCGATGATCCACTGGGCCTATATTGGCATACGCATCCTGATCAAATCCTGGTAGCGGCGTCTGGTCTCCACGACTGATTGCCAGTGCCCGGTAAGCCATGACGCGTTCTACGTCGATTATGTGCAGTAAAGTTTGCTTAACGGTCCATTTTTCGGGGGCATAACTTATCTCCCAATCGGATGCTGAAAGCTGGGAGAAGTAGTCCGCCACGGTATTTTCTTGCCTGATCAGGATATCTACAATTTCTCCATTGGGTACCAAATCGATATATTTTCTAAAATATTTTGAGGAGGTACCGGAGATTGGTCGCTCTGGATGGAGGTGGTTTGACATCTTAAGAGTTGTTTTCTGTTAATATATTTGTGAAAATCCGGATTATATTGAATTCAGATCCTTTCAAATTCCAATATAAGGAACTCTCGTAAAATAATAATGGTTTTGCAGATAATTAAATTCAAAAGTCCAATAATTGATTTTGCATCTTTCTGATTACAGACGTCGTACAAAGACCGAAGGGATTCTAAGTGATTGTTTACCCGTAGGTTAAATATTCTTATTATTTTCGCGCCAGTCTAAGAACTACTAAAAATAGATATGAAAAGAAGAATTGAAATTGCCGAGGTTTTAAAGAACCCAACATTAAACGAATCCATTCTCGTCAAAGGCTGGGTTCGCGCCTTTCGTAGCAACCGCTTTATCGCCCTCAACGATGGTTCTACCATTAATAATATACAGGTAGTAGTGGATTTTGATAAATTTCCGGAAGATTTAGTGAAAAATATTGGATTCCACGCTTGTCTTGCCATTACTGGTAAATTGGTCGAATCACAAGGGTCTGGCCAGGCAGTGGAGATTCATGCGGAAGAAATCGACGTACTCGGATCTACTAACCTGGAAACCTATCCCTTGCAACCCAAAGCCCAATCAATGGAATTTCTCCGCGAAAAGGCACACCTGCGGATGCGAACCAATACTTTTAGCGCCGTTTTTCGAATTAGACATGCCGTAGCATATGCAGTAAACAAGTATTTCAACGATAAAGGTTATTACTATATGCACACGCCGATTATCACGGGTAGTGATGCGGAAGGAGCGGGTGAAATGTTCCATGTAACTGCTTTTGAAACTAATAAAGCGCCATTAGACCAGGAAGGTGCGGTAGATTATAAAAAAGATTTTTTCGGTAAAGCGACCAACCTAACCGTTTCCGGACAGCTACAAGCGGAAATTGCCGCCCTAGCCCTCGGTAAGGTCTATACCTTCGGACCGACCTTCCGGGCCGAAAAGTCCAATACTTCCCGTCACCTCGCAGAATTCTGGATGATCGAACCGGAGGTGGCTTTTGCAGATATCCACGATGATATGGATCTGGCAGAAGATTTTAGTAAATATTTAATCAATTATGTACTGGATAATTATCCGGATGATTTGAAAATACTGGACGACCGAATTGCGAAGCTGGAGAAGAACATGAAAAAAGAGGAGCGTCGCCCCATGGGATTGATTGAGACATTGCGCTTTGTGGTAGACAATGATTTTGAAAGAATAACGTACACGGAAGCGGTCAATATTTTACGTAATTCCAAACTCTACAAAAAGGGAAGATTTGAATATGACGTGGCGTGGGGTAAAGATTTACAGTCTGAACACGAGCGCTGGCTGGTGGAAAAGAAATTCCAAAAACCCGTTATTGTGGTTGATTATCCTAAAGAGATCAAAGCTTTCTACATGCGGATGAATGAAGACGAGAAAACCGTAGCCGCAATGGATGTCCTGTTTCCTGGTATCGGTGAGGTAATTGGTGGTTCGCAACGAGAAGAGCGACTGGATTATCTGCAAAAGCGAATGGCTGAAATGGATATTCACGAAGAAGAACTCTGGTGGTACACCGAATTAAGAAAATTCGGTGGTTGCCCGCACGCTGGCTTTGGGATGGGTTTTGAACGAATGGTTTTATTTATTACCGGTATGACCAATATTCGGGACGTAATTCCGTTTCCAAGAACACCGGGTAGCGCAGAATTTTAAGACGGCTATTGGTCTTTAGCTATTGACTATTGGCTTCCCTCAAGCGTAAAGTTGCTTTTTTAGAAATGCTGGTTAGCTTCCTTCAATCGTAAAAGTTTTTTGGAAGAAAACTGATAGGCCAAGTGATCGACTAGCAATTTATATTGTATCAGCTTTTTTAAAACAAAAAAGCTTACTATTTGTATTAGTAATGGAAGACTCAGCCGGAATTGAATCCAGTTGAGTTTTTTATATTAAAATAAAGTTGTTCAATAAAAATATACTATGCTCGTCGTAGAAAATCTTACCAAGACCTAC
>Ga0209187_1003397_pt1 | contig 13352 bp, 12 predicted proteins | sample BantaG_FD_187430 | JGI IMG/M metagenome (GOLD analysis project Ga0209187, IMG submission 187430) | Marine algal microbial communities from Bantry Bay, Ireland - BantryBay_4 metaG (SPAdes) (version 2) | ecosystem: Host-associated > Algae > Red algae > Unclassified | place: Bantry Bay, Ireland... | reverse complement strand
AAAAAGAAGAAGTTACGGATTCCGTTCTTTTAAAAATTATAGATTGAGACTTCTATATGCTTGTTCTTAATGCTTTTTTGGGCGCAACCCACCATTAAGCGGGTAGAATCCTAATATATATTTATCCGTTTTTTGAAGAGTTTCTTCTGCTTTTCCTAAATTACTGTCTAGTGTAGTGAGTTGCTTCATTTGCATATGGATAGTTAATGGTTTTGATCTTTTTATGTCACTCTGAAAATTTCCTAATTCAGTTGATATGGCAGAAAGAAACAAAATATTTCTTTCGTTGCGGAATTTTAAGGTGTTTGATACATCAAAAACACCGCCTACAAAGTTAATAATATCATTACTCAATGGAAGTTGATTATTATCAACAAGATTGTATGCTTTGAATTGAATGTCACTAGCAGCTTTTTTAGAAACTCGTTTTCTTTTCTTTTTCATCTGGACAATACCTCATTCGCATAGCTCTGAAGCATTTCCCTACGGCCATCTAGATACTGAGCTTTGTTGTAGATTGAGCGAACATCACCTGTAATATGTCCAAGCTGAGCTTCTATGTGATCACGGTTGAATCCTTTTTCATTTAAGTAAGTAGAAGCTGTTTTTCTAAAACTATGAGCTACAAGCTTTTCTTTTGGATAGCCCATTCGCCTCATAATTTGAAGCAGTGTATTTTCACTACAAGGCTTTAATAAGTTTCTCCCTGGGAATACAAAGTCACAATCTAGCTTCATAGATTGTATTTCTAAAAACAGATCTACCGATTGCTTAGCCAATGGTACCAAGAGAGCTTTTCCGCCTTTTGTTCTGCTTTCAGGCACCGTCCAAAGGGCACTTTTTAAATCAAGTTCACTCCATTTTGCGAGCCGCATTTCACTTGGCCTTGTCATATTTAAAACCAATAGCTGCATATGTAGTTTATTGATTTCAGCGGTTTTGGCCTCAAATAAATATTTAAAAAACTCACTTAACTCAGAAAACAAAAGGAAAGGATATTCTTTTTTGTTTTTAGAGGCACTCAGCATTTTTTCTAACCCGACAACTGGGCTCACTTCTATCAACCCATCATTTAGAGCATAGGTAAAAACCTCTCTTATAATTGAAAAACATCTTCTAGCAGTTTCATAGCTTCCTTGAGATTCAATCTTTCTAAGTAATGGGGTTACATGAATTCTTTTAATTTCTGATATAGGAAGTGCTCCCAAATGGGGATTGATATGTTTGTTAAGGCGTATAAGAAATTGTTTTTCTGATTTTTGCACAATATCAGAACGCCATACAGTTGCCTTTTTGTGCTCGAGTAACTCATTTGCAATATTAGTAAATAAAGTTCTCTCTGTGCGCCTGGATACTATCTCTGTTTTTTTTAATTGGTTGGGATCTATTCCCTTTTTAATTCTCTTTTTTATTTCTAAGGATGTCTCTCTGGCAGACTTTAAAGACATTTCTGGATAATTGCCTAGAGAATAATCTTTTTGCTTTCCATGTATTCGGTAACTCATCCGCCATTTAACGGAGTCTTTACGCTTTCCTTTCTTGCAATAAAGAAACAGCCCCCCATCACCGACAAATACCTTTCTAGATTTACCAGTTTTAGACGACTCGTTTAGGGTTTTTTTTACTTTAGATGCAATTCCTTTTACTGTTAACATTTTCAACCTTTCGTATACAATCTGTACCCACATTTGTACCCACAAATGGCGTGGATTTCTGTGAACGTATATGGACTTTTGTAGATTGAACTGGTAGATTTGTCTATGAAAAATTAAGGGTTTGTGAACTTCAGTGGACTCGGGTGTACCCACAAATGGTGGAGGCGGTGAGAGTTGAACTCACGTCCGGAATGTTGAATAATAAAACTTCTACGTGTGTAGTCTTCTATTTAATTTAGCTCGTTGGCTCTATAAAAGACGGTAGTACCAAAAAGCGATCTAGCAGCAAAGTTTCGATTTGTTTGGCTGTTAGCACCCAAGAAATCTAGTCGATAAAATAACAATCACATCATTAACCATCGACAGGGTTAATAAGGACCGTTGCAGCTAAAATTTATGCTGCAAGAGACAAGTTAGACTCGCCAATTATGTTTTGACTTAGTTGATTTACGAGAGACCAAATCACCCTCGACACGCCACTCTACCTTCAAAGCACCCGTCGAAACCTGGCGCCCCCAAAGTATGCTTTGATATATTTTACCACATATTTAGAATAAACTTAGTGATTATTTATCGTTTTTCATAAATATTGTTCAAGTACTTTAAGCTGGCGCTATTAAGCCCCAATAGTATATAAGAACTTCTATAGATGAAGGTAATAATTTAAATGGTTGATATATTAAGGGTAAAGTTTTCAAATTCTTATAAATCTTTGCCAAAATCTTTTTACCAACAAGGCAGTCCCCAAAATAGCAAGAACCCAAAGCTTATAAAATGGAATGAGCCCTTGGCGAATTTTTTACAAATAGGTGTTAGTGCTGATGAACCAAATAACAAGTCCACTTTGGCGCAAGTATTTTCGGGTAATAAAATCCATGCTACTTCCCAGCCCATTGCTGCTGCTTATGCTGGACACCAGTTTGGGCATTTTGTACCAAGTTTGGGCGATGGCAGAGCTCACTTGCTTGGTGAGCTTAAGGCGAAGGATCAAAAATTATACGATATACAATTAAAAGGTTCCGGAAGAACTGGCTATTCTAGACGAGGAGATGGTCGATCACCATTGGGTCCTGTAATTAGGGAATATATTGTCAGCGAGGCAATGTTTCACCTTGGAGTTCCTACAACTAGAAGCCTGGCTATTACTGCAACGGACGAAGTTATTTATCGAGAAACCCCCCTGCAAGGAGGCGTGTTAACTAGAGTTTCCGAAAGCCTTATTAGGGTTGGTAATTTTGAATACTTTGCCGCCAGAAACGAAGTGCAAAATCTAAAGTTACTTTTAGATTATCTGGTTAAAAGAAATTTTCCTCAGTTAATCGAAGCTGAAGATCTTCCATTGGCATTTTTTAAAGCTCTTTTACATAGGCAAGCTTTACTAGTTTCAAAATGGATGAGTCTTGGGTTTGTTCATGGAGTAATGAACACCGATAACACTTCAGCTGTGGGGATCACGATTGATTATGGTCCATGTGCATTTTTGGATGAAACAAATTTTAATAAAGTCTTTAGTTCAATTGATAAAAATGGCAGATATGCTTTCAGTCAGCAACCAAGAATTTTGCAATGGAATTTAGCTCGATTAGCAGATTCATTAATACTAACTTACGATGATCAACAAAGTGCTGCAGAGAATTTTGAAAAAGAGTTAGCAAGCTTTCCTATGATATATGAAAAACATTGGAAGTCACTTATGTTAGCCAAAATAGGCTTAAAAAAACAAAATGAAAACAACTTAGATATTTTAGCTGTTTGGCTAAATATTTTTGAGAAAAACAGTTTAGACTTCACACTAAGCTTTAGAGCTTTGTCCAAATTAATTCTAAATAACAAGTCTTTAGTAGCTTTTAAAAATATTAATTTTCCTGATGGGTTTTTACAAAAATGGATAGGGGCTGTATTAAAAGAGCATGCTTCTTTAGATCTTGCAGCTGAAAGTATGAACAATGTGAATCCTTGTTATATTCCTCGTAATCATATTTTAGAAGAAATTATTAAAGATGCTTATTTAGGTGCTTATGAAAAACTTACTCAATTGCTTGAGGTTATTAAGAATCCCTACCAGATTCAAGAGGGACAAGAATACTTTGCAACCCCGCCAAAAATTGCAGAGCGTGTTAGCAAAACATTTTGTGGAACATAATTTTTTATTCAAAAGCTAAACGTTCAAAAACTATTAATTTATTGTTGGTGTCTATATCGTAATCTTTAAGAATTTTAAAGCCAACTTTTTCCATTTTCTGTTTAATATCTTCAAAGTTTCTTATCCCTGATTTTGCATCTTTATCTCTTATCCACTTATCAAGTTCTTCGTTGCTTGTAGAGGTAAATTTTTGGTTGTAGTTAAAAGGCCCATAAAAAAATACTAGAGAGCCTTCTCTTAATCTTTTTCCTAAGAGCTTAAAAAGAGTTTTGTTCTCTTTCCAGGACATAATGTGAAGAGTGTTGGCGGTAAAGGCATAATTAAATATTCCCTTGGGAAAATCATCAATGCCAATTTCTAAAACTTCAGGTCCGTGAACATTTTTAAGTTTAGCTTCTTTAAAAGATTGCTCCATTCTTTTATGATTGTCAGGGATATCTGATGCAATCCATTGAATCAGCTTAAAATGTTGAGCAAAGTATAAAATATTTTGACCAGTGCCGCTTCCAATTTCTAAAAGTCTTCCCTTTCCAGTAAAGTACTTTTTTAAAATTTCTAAAATTGCTTCTTTGTTTATTTCCTCAGATGGAGTTTGTTCTTTTTTCACTTAGTTTTCCTTTGGTAAATATATCTTGTTGATAATCAAAAGCTGTTGGCCTGTCCACAGAAAGTGGTTTAGCTACAAAGACTTGGCTATGAGTAAGTATAAAGATGCTTTTTTAATTTTAGATTAGTAGTTTATTACTTAAAATGGGCCAGCTTTGTTGTAATAATAATTTCTTAACACATTTTTAACACTATCTTGCTAGTTTTTTACCATTTTACATTAATAAAAATCATAAACTAGCCGAAATAATAAGGAATATTGAGAAAACTATGATTAAAAAATTTGGAAATGATTTATTACTTCTAGAAAAAGTTGCCGCTGGTGGAATGGCCGAGGTTTTTAGAGCAAAGCAAATTGGTGTTGGTGGATTTAAAAAAACAGTAGCTGTTAAAAGAATTCTGCCCCAATTTGTAGAAAAACCAGAGTTCAAAAAAATGTTTTCTTCCGAAGCTCAATTATGTGCAGAGCTACATCATCCAAATATTGTTCAAGTTTTTTCAAATGGAGAGTTTGAAAAATATTTATATATAATAATGGAATATGTTAATGGCCAAAATGTTAGACAATTACTAGCTGTTTGTGACAAAATGAAAGTAAGAATCCCAATTGAGCTAACTCTTTTTATTATTTCTGAATCCGCAAAAGGTTTAAATTATGCCCATAATTTGAAAGACGATATTAGTGAAAAAAGCTTAAATATAATACATCGAGATATAAGTCCCCAGAACATTATGCTTTCTTATAAAGGCGACGTTAAAATAGTAGATTTTGGAATAGCCAAGGCTGCGAATAGTGCTGAACAAACTAGGGCAGGAATTTTAAAAGGAAAATTTGGGTACATGTCACCAGAGCAAGCAAATGGTGAAAGCTTAGACAGTCGTTCAGATATTTTTTCACTAGGGATAGTTTTATACGAATTATTAACTCAGCGTAGGTTGTTTACTACAAAAGAAGATTTAAAAACTTTAAAATTAGTTCAGGAATGTGTTGTTCCAGATCCTTCTAAATATAATCCTAAAATCAACTCAGATCTTTCTGCAATTATTTTAAAATGTTTGCAAAAAGATAAGAACAATAGGTTTCAAAGTGGAAAAGAACTGTCTAAGGAATTATCAAAGTTTTTAAAAGAAAATTTTAAAACTTACAACTCCTCAAAACTTCCAAGCTTTTTAGGAAAAATATTCGAGAAAAAAATAAATACCAATCAACAAATGAAAAACCAAATAAATACTCAATTAAAAGGGTTTGACTTTACTGTTTTTCATAAGCAAAATAATACTAATCAGGAATACAGTTTAGGAAGCGCTTCAAAGAGCCAAGATATGAAATTAAATGTTGATGATAATATCATTGGTAATGCCAACAGTAATGATGATTTAAAAATAGAAAAACAATCAAAAATTAAAATTGCTGATAATTCAAAAAATGCCGTTAAAGTTACTTATGGTTCATTTCAAGCTGGCAAAAACAAACAAATAGTAAATAATGCAAAAAAATCTTCAGGGTTTAATTTTTTAAGATCGATTGTCTGGATTATGGTAGTAGCAGGTTTAGGATATGGAGCTTTATTGAATAAAGATAAAATCACTTCATTAATTGGCCAAAGAACAGTTTCTTCTGAGTCTAATAACCAGCAATCAGATCAAGTAAAATCAGTAAATGAAATAAAAAAAGAAAACACCTTTGATGCCAAAGCAATAACCATGTCTGACCAAGCAAAAGTATATGGTTACTTATCGTTATCTTCGATACCTCAAGCTGATAAAATTTATATAAATAATGAATTACAAGAAGAGCTTAAAATGCCAATAAAAAAACTTAACTTAAAGCCTGGGAGTTATAACATTAAATTAGAGTCATCAGTTTGGAGTCTAAGTTGGGAAAAAACTATAGAAATTACAGACGATAAAGAAATAATGATAAATAATATTATCTTAAATAAGCCTTAAGTTTTTTGAATATAATATATTAACTAATAATTAAAAATGAAACTATACATTTAATAGTCCACAGAACTACTCTTGGAATGTTGGTAAGTACCAGTTTATTAATTAAGTTCTCTTGATATTTTTTTGAAAGCAAAATATGTATAGGCGAAGAAATTAACAAAGTGCACAGCCAAATTAAAACCACAACTATGAAATTTGTTATTCTTAAATAATCTGGAAAAGATAAGTACATTAAGTAACTTGTTAAAATAAATTCTATTAGCATAGAGGGTATGACAATAATTGATATTCTTTTTGTATGAGCTTTATGAAATTCTTTAAAATTATTACTTGAGTATTTAAATAATGGGTAATGGATTACTTGTATTACTAAAATTAATCCAAGATGAAAAAAGCTTAAGGCAAAATTAAATATATCAAACATAGTTTGTTATATCTAAATATTTTCACCCAATCCATATTTTGCTGAGTTGTTGTAATTTATCATAGCCTGGGGAATCAAGGCTTGTAGGTTTCTTACTCTAGATTCACCAGTTGGGTGAGTGGATAAAAAAGCAGGAGGTCTTCCACCTTTGGAAGTTTCTGCAGAAAATCTTTGCCAAAAACTTGGTCCTTCTCTTGGGTCATAACCAGCTTTAGCTGCATAGTCTATTCCTAATGTATCAGCTTCTGTTTCATTAGATCTTGAAAAAGGTAACATTACGCCTACATTTAAACCAACCCCTAGTAAAGCCATTGTTTTATTTCTGTGCTTTGAATTACTAGATAGTATTCCAGCTCCAAGCATTCCAATCTGTGCTAACATGCCTTGTGAAACTCTTTGGGCACCATGTCTGGCTACAGCATGAGCAATCTCGTGGCCCATTACTATTGCCATTCCAGCTTCATTTTGAAGTATTGGCATTATGCCTGTGTAAAATGCCACTTTTCCGCCAGGTAAACAAAATGCATTCTGTAATTTATTTTCAATTAAAGTGAAACGCCAATCAAAGTTTTTTACTGGTACAACATTAGCAATTCTTCTGCCAACCCTTTGTAGCATTTGATTCCATTTGTGATTAGTTGATAGTTTTTCTTTTTGAATAATTTGGTTGTAGGCAGTTAATCCCATTGCTTGCTCTTGTCTTGGGCTAATTAATATTAAAGCTTTTTTACTGGTTCCAGGAATGCTTACACACGAAGCAAAAAAATTGCCAACAAATACAGTAATAACAATAAAAAAGATTACATTTTTAAAAATATTCATACTAATTAATTTATCATTTTTTTCTATAAATGAATGTATTAGTGTCAAAAATTATATTATTCTTAAAAATAATATGATCCCATACCACGATATTTCTCCAGAAATTTTTAGAATAGGACCTATTGCTATTAGGTGGTACGGGCTAATGTACGTTTTTGGTTATGTAGTGGGCTTTTTATTGCTAAAATGGAGAGTGCGTAGAGGGTTATTTCCTACAAATTACTTACAAGCTTCTAATTTAATTCAATACCTTATAATTGGAATGATAATTGGGGCGAGAATTGCTTATGTTATTTTTTATGATTTTAGCGCTTATTCAATTGGAGACAAAGGACTTTTGGATGTTTTTAAGGTTTGGCAAGGAGGCCTATCTTTTCATGGGGCAATTACTGGAATGGTTGCTGCTTCATTAATTTATAGTTGGAAATATAAAATTGATTTTTTCTTGGTCACGGATGCAATTGCTTTTTGTGGCACTTTAGGAATATTTTTTGGTCGAATGGGTAATTTTATTAATGGTGAATTGTGGGGGAGGGTTACTAGTATCCCTTGGGGAATGAATTTTCCTAAAAGCGGTGATCAACTTGCTAGGCATCCATCGCAGTTATATGAAGCTTTTGGAGAGGGTGTATTTATTTTTTTAGTTATTTATTTTATCCAAATGAGATTGGTTAAAAAGAAAGTTTATAAACCAGGGGTACTAGGAATTATTTTTTTAGTTTTATATGGAGCCGTTAGGTTTGTTGTTGAATTTTTTCGCCAGCCAGATGAGCAATTAGGTTTTGTTGTTGGTTCACTTAGTATGGGACAATTACTTTGTGTTGCAATGGTGATTTTAGGCGGGCTTATTTATTGGTTGTTCCTGGATAAAAAAGAGGTTTTTATTCCAAGAGTGCCTAAGTTGTCGGAAATTGAAGAAAATTAAACTTTTATCTACACATTGGGATGAAAGTATTTAACCCGTTTGCATGGCGTTAGAAAAGCTTTTCCATGTTTAATTGATGGAGTGGCTAAAAAAAGCTAGAAAATACCAGGTGTGGGCCGGTAGCTCAGTCGGTAGAGCAGTGGACTGAAAATCCACGTGTCGGCGGTTCGATTCCGCCCCAGCCCACCAAATTCTATTTTTTTTATCTGTGTATTTTATATTTTTATAGGGGCAATCTATTTATTTTGTTAATTTAAAAATATGAATTCTTTTCATAAAATATATTTCGGGGCTGGATGTTTTTGGTGTTCAGAAGCTGTTTTAAAAAATGTTATTGGAATAGAGTCACTGTCTGTTGGTTATATGGGCGGAGATTCCAATGTAATTCCAAGTTATAAAAATGTATGTGCTGGAAAAAATGGCTATATTGAAGTTGTTGAAGTTTGTTATAATTTAAATTTAATTTCACTCGAGGTGTTGGTTGATATTTTTATGCATATTCACGATCCTACTTCAGAAGATAAGCAAGGAAACGATGTTGGTATTCAATATAGGTCAGTTGTATTTTGTGATAATGATAAGCAAATAGATTCAATTAAAAAAATATTAGCTGATTTTAATAAACAGAAAATATGGCCAGATCCGATTGTCACTAAGGTTTTGGTGGCCAGTAAATATTATAGAGCAGAAGAGGGCCATCAAGAATATTATAGTAAGAATCCTCAAAACCCATATTGTAGTATTTTGATCCCTCCCAAGGTGAAAAAAATCAAAGAAAAATATAGAGATTATTTTAAAAGCTAAGTATTATCCATCCATGACTCCCACTTTCAAGAGAATATGATAATGACGCAATTATTATAAACTTAGCTTGTTTTTTTTCAGATATAATTTATGTTTATTTAGTTAGGGCAAATTATGATTCATCAAAAAGATTATTTATTTCAATCAATTGATTTAGCAATTGAGGTTAGCAAAAGAGTAGTAAGACTTTTAGAAAATATTAAAGTTAGTGATTATATCAAGTCAGATAAAACAGAATCATCTGTTGGTGATCACGTTAGGCACATTGTAGATTTTTATAATTGTCTTTTAACTGGTTTAAATCTAGATAATATTGATTATGATAATAGGCCAAGAAATGCATCAATAGCTGCGGACCCAACTATAGCTTTAAAAGAGCTTGCACAAATTCAAAAAAAGTTAAAGTTTCTATATTCCTATCCACAAAACAAAAAAATCTTAGTTAGAGAAAGTATTTCTAATGAGGGATTTAAATCAGAATCATATTCTACAGTTGAGAGAGAGTTAATGGCGGTTGCGGACCACACTGTTCATCATTTAGCTATTATAAATATGATTGGAAGAATTTATCAAAAAAACTTATTGGCAAAGGCTGATTACCAAAATTTTGCTACTCAGCTTTTTCAGAATTCAAATAACTTGAATTAATTTTTTTAAATGGATTTAATTCTGCCTTTACTATCTAGTTTAGGTGAGTTTAATAATTTCACAAAATTTATCATAATTGTTTTAAGCACTTTTATTTTAGAGGATCCAGTAAGTTTATTTTGCGGGATTTTAGTAGAAAATGGTAAGCTTTCTTGGTCTTTGGCTTATATCTCGCTTTGTACAGGAATATATTTGGGGGATGTTGGTTTATATTCAATAGGCTCAAGTATTAATAGTAAATTTTTTCAAAAGTTTTCTATTTTTAGAAAAACTTCTTTATATGTAAATAAGCGTAAGCTGAGCCCAATGGTAATATTTTTTTCAAGATTTATTCCTGGAACTAGGTTTTTAACTTTTGTTATTGCTGGAGCTCAAAAAACTATAAGTCCTAAAAAGTTTTCAATGTTTATTATTATTACCACACTGATTTGGACTTATTTATTATTAAGGTTTGGCGGATTGTTAATTAATTGGACTAAAAGCACAAAAGGAATATTAAGTATTTTACTGCTTTTTGTAATCTGTTTTTTTCTAGAGAGATTTGTATCTAAAAAATGGTCTGCTTATGTGTCTGGAGCAATGTCATTAGCAGAGTTAATTCCGACTAAGATTTTTTATATTCCATGCGTTTTCTATTGGATATACTTAGGGATTCAAAAAAAATCTTTATCTATATTCACTTTGGCTAATCCTGATTTGTACCTTGGTGGATTTATTGGGGAGTCTAAAGAAGAAATTTATGCTTTGATTAAAAATAAAAAAGATCCATTTTGGTTAAAGCAATTAACAGTGACAAAAGAAATGGATAAAGAAAAATTATCTAAATTAATTAATCAAGAAAAACTTGTGTTTCCAGTTTATTTTAAGCCAGATGTGGGGGAACGAGGCAATGGAGTTAAGTTGGCTAAGGATTTTAATCAACTAATGTCTTTTTTAAATTATTCAAAAAATACAAGTACAAAATTTATAATTCAAGAAAAATGTAACTTTAAATATGAAGCAGGTGTTTTTTTTTATAAATATCCTGAAACCAACAAAGTTGTGGTTGACTCAATAACAATTAAAGAAATTCCTTATGTTATTGGTGACGGACTTAATACATTAACTCAATTAATAAAGCTTGATAAAAGAGCAAGTTATTTTTATTCAATTTATCAAAAGAATTTTGCAAAAAATGAATTAGAAAACATAGTGCCTATTGGGGACAAGGTGTTTTTAACTAATGTTGGTAATCATTGCAAAGGAGCTATCTTTAAAGATGGTAACCATTTAATTACTAAGGAGCTAAAAGAATCTATATCAGTAATGACATCAAAAATTCCTAATTTTTATTACGGAAGGTTTGATTTAAAGTTTAATGATTTTGATAACTTAAAAAATGGTGAAAATTTGAAAGTTATTGAAGTCAACGGAGTTACTTCGGAAATGACACATATCTGGGATAAGAAATATAAACTTTTATCAGTTTACAAAGTTCTTTTTAATCAATATCGAGTTTTGTTTGATATTGCTGAGCAAAACCATAAAAGAGGTTTTAAGACCAATAGCCTATTTAAAGTGATAAAAGAGTTAATAAAGAGCATGTAGAAAAATGTGTACATTTATTTATCAACAAAACAATCAATCTTTAGCTATTGCAATGAATAGAGACGAACATAAATCTCGTACTGTAGTTGGTGGAAAAAATGTTTTGCATGAAGAAGGATCTTTAGTTTATCCAATAGCTGATAAGGGAAAAAGTACTTGGTTTGGATTAAACCTAAATAATATAGTATTAGGGTTGTTGAATTATTATCCTCAAGGGTATTCTAAGGTTGGCGTAAAAAAGTCTAGGGGCTTAATAATTCCTCAATTGCTTAGCTTAAAAACCTTAGAACAGGTAAATATAAGTGTAAATAACTTGTGTCTTTTGGACTATAGACCTTTTCGCTTAATTGTTTGTAGTAAAAAAACTAAAATATTATATATTTCTGATGGGATGTCTGAAGACATAGAAGTCAAAAAATTAAACAATCAATCTGGGATAATAATTTCTTCTTCTAAACAGGAACCTGAAGCGATTGTTGGTCGTAAAGAAATTTATTCATCCTTTAAATCCTCTGATTTGTTTTCCAAGCATTGCCTAAAAAATCTAATGAGTAAGCAAGTGTATCCTCAAAATGAATCCCATAAGAATATATTTGTTCAAAGAGAAAATGTTGCCACATTAGCGACTTCAATAGTTGAGTTAAATAATGAAAAAATTATATTTAATCATTTCAATTATGAAGGCAAAAACTGTGTTGAATATGTTAAGTCATATTTAAAATCAAAAAATTTATAATATATGATTATTGGAAATTTTATTTTTTTACTTCTAAGTAATATTAATTGAGCCGAACTGTACTTTTTTTGTAAATACTACGTTAACTTTTTTCTATAAATTTTTACATTCTGGTATCAATTGTGATTGAATAGGACTATCGATCGATTTTTTAGGTCTAGGCTTTTCTTAATAGATACTTAATATAGATAAATATAAATATATAATATAATATAACTGTGTATTTTTTTGTACTCCTGTTTGTATTAAGTTCTTGTTTTGATAATTCAAACATAAATAAAAACAACTTATTTTTGGAAAATGAAGATATCACCTTAAATATGGATGTTGACCAACTTGCGAGCAATCAAAGTAATAATACTAACCCAAATGCTTTTTTAATGATGGATGTTGACCAACTTGCGAGCGAGCAAGGAAATACTGCTAGCCCAAATGATTTTTTAATGATGGATGTTGATCAACTAGCAAGTAATTCAGAGAACAATAGTGTAGGTTTTACAGGTGAGAATGAAGTCTTGCCGCCTTCTGAAAACAACCAATATTGCATCGATAATATTTTAACTTCAAACATTGAAGTATCTAGAATTAGATATAGCTTAAATTCTCTTGGTATTTGTGAAAGTGAATCACAAACAAAAACTGTAATGTGTAACTATGGTCAATATATTTCAAGTACAGATTGGACTGGAAGTTTTGTTGATAAAGAATGTACTCCGCTAGAATTTAATAGTTGCGGAAATGTTGCTCATGGAGCAAGAAAAACAGAAAGTAGAATAAAATATCAAACATCAAGCGTGGGCTTTGGGCAAACATGTAAACAAGAAAACCAAACAAGAAGCGCAGTATGTAGTGACGGAAGTCTTGGCGCCTTTGGAAGTTGGAGCGGAAGTTATTCTTACAATAGTTGTTCAGTGGCAACAGCAAGTAGTTGCGGAAATGTTGCTCATGGAGCAAGAAAAACAGAAAGTAGAATAAAATATCAAACATCAAGCGTGGGCTTTGGGCAAACATGTAAACAAGAAAACCAAACAAGAAGCGCAGTATGTAGTGAC
>Ga0209187_1003395_pt1 | contig 13362 bp, 9 predicted proteins | sample BantaG_FD_187430 | JGI IMG/M metagenome (GOLD analysis project Ga0209187, IMG submission 187430) | Marine algal microbial communities from Bantry Bay, Ireland - BantryBay_4 metaG (SPAdes) (version 2) | ecosystem: Host-associated > Algae > Red algae > Unclassified | place: Bantry Bay, Ireland... | reverse complement strand
CCCGTTTTGTGGTTTGTGCTTGGACCTCGAGGCGGGCCGCCGACCTCCTCGCTCGCGCCGCAGCCAGAAAAGCAGCAACAGGCAACGTGGTCCGCAGCACGGCCGGGGTCGGTGGCGTTGCTGCTGCCACCAACTCGGCGGCGGTCGCGACCGGGCCCGTCGCGGCACTCGGTCAGCGGCAGGGGACCCCTGTCCCTCCGCCCATCGCCGCAGGGCACTTGCGCGGCCATTGCCCGCCCCGCGGGTGTTTGCCCTCGGTCTCTCTCTGCCGTGGTCACCAGGTCAATGGCAGTGGCCGCGAGTCTCAGCGTCAGTTGCGGCACGAGCATTGCCCATCAACCGAGCGGTGTCGATGCCACCAACAGGGTTGAGCTGCTGGCTTGTCGGGCTGTCGACGGCACAGATGGCTCCTTTGCCGGAGCCACCGCCACGTAGGTGGCGCGGTGAAGACCAGATGACAGGGTGGCACTGGTATCGGCGGACACTAATGGCCTGCGCACGCGCCTCGAGGACAGTTTGACACGGCACCCGCAACAAGCAGCTTCCCCCCCGCCACGTCGACGGCGCGCCCCTCGGGATCGAGGTCCCCCTGCGTGCGTCGACCAGTATTCGAAAGGCCTGTCGAGGCCACTGGGTGCAGGTTAAAAGGAGGGCAACGGGAAAGCTCTGCTGCGAGGCTCATGGTACAGTGCGACGCTCAAGATGGGGCTGCGGTCGGGGCGGCAGGCGGCATCGGTACCCCGCCATTGACAGCGTAGTGACACATTTACCAGAGATGTACATACCATATGGACAATCACAAGGGAAGAGAAAAAAAAAGTAGAAAATACCAAGCCAAGCAGGACGCTAATCACGGAGAGCCCCACATCTACACTGGGCGCTTCTTACATGAGCTCCTTCATGGTCGCAACGACGTCGTCAATCTTGGCACCGGTCACCTCGTCAACGCGCTCGCCGCCCTTCCAAAAGTGAAACGCCGGCACCGCGCGGATGCCTTCCCGCTTCATCAGCGCCGACGAGTCGGCGTCTGCGTCGCCCATAACCTTACAAAACACGACCGACGGGTGCTCGTCCGAGAGAGCGTCATACTTGGGGGCGACCACCTGCGTAGTGGGGGGGAGGGGAACGGGGACGGGGGGCAGTCGGTCCAGGGAGTGGTATGGGTAGGGTAAGGCATGGTGATCCAGTCAGAACTCGGCTCAGTGAAGGGGGGTACCAAGGCAAGACACCAATCTCAACGTCCACCGTGCATGCGGGGGACGGATGGAATGCCCCCCACACACAGCACGGGCAACTGAACGGGTTCGTTCCGGCAACCACGACACGTGGACAGGAAGAAACCCAGCCCCACCGGGTGCGGTACACGCGCCGCAACCAAAACGAGCCTAGCAACACGTACCTTGCACGGGCCGCACCACGTCGTCGAGTAGTCAATAACGACAAGCGCGTTGGCCTCGCTCGCCGAATCGATGACCACCTGCAGCTGCTCCGCGCTGCCAACATCAACGACAAGGCAGCGGGTCTCCACCCGTGTCCTCGCCGCCGTCGCCCCGCGGGAGGTGCACAGCGCCGGCCGCCGCCGACCGCCGACCGCCGCAGCAGTGACACCGCCAGGGATGAAGGCGGCCATGGTGCTGTGTGTGGGGCGGGGAAGAGCGGGTGGGTGAAGCGCGGGGGAATGCGAAGAGCAAACGATAGGGGGGCGACCGAGCGGGCGAAGAGCTGCGGGGAAAGAGACGGAGGTGCACAAGCAGGAGACACCGACAGTGACTTCGAGCGGCCGGCGGGTCGACGCGCCGGTGACGATGCGGGGCGGTGGGGAGTTGGTGTGGCCGCGCTCTGGCGATGCCAGGGACGACCACGGCTGCACGAGGACGTGGTTGAGCGAGTGCCAGAGCGAGGTGCGCTTTCCACGGGTGTCGGATCGTCAGAACAATGGACATCTGAACAGAAGACTGCACGGGAACCCCGTTTAGACGGCCTCTAGACAAGCGGTTTTCCGTCCAGGGTCCTGCTCTGTGACAGATGTCTGAACGAGATGACATTCCGTTCAGCGTAGGTGTGCCAGGACCTGTTTACATGTCTCGAATGATGCAGGCCATCGCGAGTCCTCTCGAGACAGCTGCCATAATAGGAGCCAATAGGAGGACTAAATGTGCCGGATCACTCGTAGTAGCACCTTGTAACGGGAATGCACGGTTTTGCTCCGTCCTGGCCATACTCGAGCGCGCCGCATCACGTTTGTGTCTTCGACGCCTGCGGTCCGCGTGATGGACACCTGCAACGATACAAGAAAGGACGGACCGCACGTGGCATACAGCGGGCATTGGTGACAAAAAGACGTGTACGAGCAACAGCAGTCTTTTTCAAGCACACAGTGCCAAGCAAGCAAAACAAGCAGCCCTACAACCCCGGCCCCAGTGCCTACTCTTCCACTGACAATGGCGCGCAACACTATCAAGTCATGTTGACCGACACCACGCCCTCCCCGCCCCACCTCTACAAAGACGGAAGAAGAGACCTGCTTGTCCAGGGGTAGAATGGGTTGGTGAAGAAACGGGCCGCCCGTCTCTCGATGGGTGTGCGGTCCATGTCGGCAGGCATCGCCCGCAGGCCGAGGCGGTCGGATAGATCACGCCAGTCGACCTGCACGTCCTCCAGGCGGAGGATGCGCGAGGCGTCGACGATCTCCACAGCCGGGTACTCGTCAGCGACCGACGAGAAGTCCCACCCGAGCCGCACGCAGCCATAGGTCGTGAGGACACACCCAGGGAGCGGCGGGACGGGGTGAAGGCGCTGAACTACGACACAGCTCCGCCGCTCGCCCTCCAGCGACCGCAGGACGAGCCGCGCGCGCCCCCACCGCACATCGCCACGCGTCCCCTCGTAACGTACAAACGAAAACCAGGGCTTGCCAATGAAGTTGGCAGCTGCCCGCACGTACTGCAGCTGGGGCTCGGCGCCCCACTCAAAGCGGGCAATAATGCGCGCAGTGCGATGCACGGTAACCCACCGGATGCGCTCCGCGGTGAAGTGCTCGGCCAGGGAATGCAAGCCGGCCATAGAAGACAGCTCGCCCACTGCCACGCGCTTGCCGCGCCCCGAGAAGGAAAGATACGTCGTCTGCGCTGCAGCCGGGACCCTCTGAGGCACCAGGGACAACGGCTCCGCGGCAACGTCGCCCGCCTCGTCCAGCTCGCGCAGCACTTCTGTCTGCGTTTGCTCACACCGCATCATCTGCAGCGTCACACCCGGGCCGCGCTTGTTTGTGCGCGTGTACATTCGCTTGCATACCCCGTGAAGCTTCTCGTTCTGGGAGGTGTCGCCCTCCCAGAGGTTGCCTCGCTCGCGCAGCTCGTCGCCGAGGTGGTAGACGAGGCGGTGCACTTTGCTGGTGTTGATGCGGCCATAAAGCTTCTGCAGGTACTTCCCACCGAGCGTCATGGCATTATCTTCCATGCGCCGCACGGCGGCCTCCGTGAGGGAGGTAGCATCCGCGACGTTATCCCCGAAGAGCTGCCCGCCCAGTTGCGCGGTCTTGCAAAACATTTCCAGCACGGCGTCGTGGATGGGCTTCTCCTGGAAGGCAGCCTTGTAGCGCGCGGTGGACGCCAGGTCGGCGGCAGGCAGCTCACCGAGAGGCTCTTCCTCGACCGCGAGGATGTCACCGCCAGAGCTGACCCACCCGTCGTTCCAGAGGGACCCATCGTCCATGGCTGACCCGAATGACGTAGACGTGGGGGCCGCACCCGTCGGCGCCACGCCGTGGTCACCCGGCTCAGCTGCCGCGTCATCCGACTCCGGGGGCCCCACGGCACCGGCCAAGATGAAGGGCCAGAAGACAGAAAAATGTCGCCAGCTGCGCCCGGTCATTGCTGTCTGCTTTTCCGACATTGGTACGAAGCACCTAAGGCGGGAAATAACCGATGAGGGGGAGGAATAGGACGTGGAAAGCCAACGAGCAGCCGAGTGAACTTGTACCAGAGAAAGGCGGTGTCAGAAGTCAATGGATCTGCTGCACGGCACCCCATCCCTCCCTGTGTTGCCCGTCACCAGCTCAGCGAAGTCACTCCTCATGTGCGACGAAGCAACTACGACACCCACACAGCTGTAATAAAGCAGACCACGAGGACTGTTCCCCCCACCGAAGACGCAGCGACGTACCCTGGTGCAGACGGGCACACTTTGCATTCGCGGCCCAGCTCGAACGAGCGTAGGTTCACAACTTCCAGCGTGTCCGCGGTCGGACCCAGCCGCGCGTGGCCGTCAGGGCAAACCGCCCCGAGAAATGCTGGAAGGCGCTGTGCCAGAAGACGCAGAATACCGAGTTTCCACACGTGCAGCAGATCGAAGGAAGCAATGCGGTATAAGAACCGCGAGCCCGTGCTCAGGCCGTGGACAGCCGCGAGTGCCGGAACAAAGGCCAAAGCACTGTGCTCTTGGCCGAGCGCACGGCGGCGAGACGGCCTCGGGTCCTCACGGCGCACCAGGGCAGCCGCTAACTGGGCCTCGAGTGTTGATACGACATCCCGATCGGCCGCACGGGCTTCCGACGTGGTTGGCGCGTCGTCCTTTGCGACCATGCAACGGGAACAAAAGAAGTTGCACTGGTTGCCCATAAGCCCCAAGATCGCCCGCTCCTCAGGCTGGTCGACCACCAGGCCGACAATGCGGGGCACCAAGAAGACACTGCCGATACCGGCCACGGTCGCAGTGACGCCAGTTTCGCTCGCTCGTGTCAAGCTCCGTAGGGAGACCGCAAGACAGCGCTGCAGTAGATCATTCCGCACGTCGCTCACGGCGAGCCGGTGGGCTGCGCTGCGCCCTACAGCCCGCGGCACGTGCTGGATGTAGCCGACCGTCGTCCACCCACCGCCCGATCCCACGATGTTGACGTACCGCGCTCGCACAGGGAAGATGTTGTGCGCGCCCGACCACGACACGAGAGCCTCGTCGGCATGAAGCTGCACCCCCATGACGAGCGCCGCGGGCCCATGGATGCGTTGCACGTCGCGCCGTTCCTGTTGGTAGACGTCAGAGTCGAGCGTACCCCGGCGCTCACGCGCCTCACTGCGGGTGTCCAACTCGGGCTGCTCGTCGTCGTCGCTGCCGCGCGCGTGAGGAGGGTCAGTGGCTGGTGTTGACGAGCCGCCGCCTCCCTCCGTGTTGTCGCCAAAGGACACCTCCTCCGCACGTTCCAACGCGTCGAGGCCGGCAGTCAGCACGTCTCGGTAGTAGTAGGTGAAGACAGTGTTGTCAATGACGATCGGAACTTGCATCCACCGGAGGCGCGCCAGCACCCGACCTTGCTCCTCTCGCGCGGCCGTCAGGAAGCTGCTGGGCGTCTGAAACGCGCTTGTGAAGGCACCGACCGGGTCCGAGAGCAGCGTTGCCTCCCGTTCGATGTCCATCACAGTCTGCGCAAATGACAAGTGGTCACCCTCCGACAAACCGCTGCCGCCCGCCGTGAGGGAGAAGCGAAGCGCCCCGCGCAGGGCAGGCGAGGAAAACCGCGTCGGCCGATTGGCCAGCGCCGGGTCAACCAGCGGCACGGACTCGGACGCCTCCGGCATCGACTCGTAGTAGGCGCGGACGCGCGCCGCGGTGCTCGTCCAATACGCCGGGCGGCGGCTCGGGCCGCCGCCGAGGCTACCACGTTCCATACCGTCCGAAAGCCGCGAGGCCGCATACAAACCTGCCTGGGCGACGCACGACGCGGCCAGCGCCAAGCCATCGTCCTCCTCGTCGCTCATCATCTCGGGCATGAGGTCGTCGTGTTCGTCCTCGTCGTCGGACACGAGCTGCGGCACTTCGCCGCGCATGCTGTCGAGCACGTCGCCGGCCTCGGTCATCCGGACCCCCGCTGGCGAGTTGCTGGCGCCAAGAGGACCCTCCGCAGCAATCGAGGAGGCAGCTCCGAGCGGCAGCGTCGTCGCCTCCCGCGCTCCCGGTTGAAGAAGCGGGGGCCCCTTCACTGCCGCCAACGCGGCGACAGACGCGTACGTCATCGGCGTGCCGTCGACGCACGGCTCAGGGGCGATCAAGCGGTTCTTGTCGGGGTGCGACGCCTGCATGTGGCGGGCCCGGGCGACAACAGAGTCCAAAACGAGCGTGCAATGGAAACACACGAAGCCGGGGTCAGCGGTCGGGGGGGGCGTCATCTCAAATGAAGTTGGATGGGCGGAGGAAAGGAGGGTGGACCGTCGCAGCGAACGAGAGGTGTGACGCGCGTGGCAGAGAGGGGCGGGGGTCAGGTGAGATGGATGTCACACAGAGAGCGAACCGCGAAGGAGGTGGTACACGCACACTTATATCGTCGCCAGTGCGTTGACCGCAACGAACAGCCGAACAGCGCCAGCACAAGCAGTGACGCCCCGCAGGCCTCGGCGCGCGTGAACAACCAGCCTCCAATCAACACAGCAAGGCAACAAGGGAATTAACCCCCGCGGACGCCCCCAAACATACCTGCATGCCGCTGTGAGGGCCATCCACGAGACTGGTCTCACAAGGCGAGCCGTCCCGCCTCCCTGCGCCACAAACTGCGTCGACGGCGTCTGACAGACCCGACGTCGACGGACACCGGCCGCACCGGAATATGTTCTGTCCATGCACACGAAACGTAGCGACCACGCACAGTCCGGACAACCTCATTCAGTGGCGACGCCCGCCATATGATGTACGACAGTCCACCCACCCGGCTCCCCTCCCGATGGCCGCGACACGGAAGGGGCATGGAATCGAGGCCCAAAGTGTCCTCCGCTGGCCACTTATAAGCACACAGACACGCCCGCAGTTCACTCATTCTCGTGACAACATGCGGCAAACAGCACACGCCGCCATACCTCGGTGAAAAAAAGCACCCAGAAGACACCCCCCAATAACCCTACGAGGCAAATACCGATAGCTGGATCGCTCCCTCACCAAAGAGGGCTGTCGTGCTCACGAAAAACGGGCGTACCCGCGGTCCCAATGTGCAGACAAGCGCACGCCACGCATCGTCGTGCTGTCCTCCACCTGTAGCAATGAACAAAGCAGACAAGGCGCCCAACATCCGGCTGAGTCCGACCATAGCCCCCGCATTGCGTCTTAGTAACGGCCGGCCAACCAAGTGACCAGATGCAGGCGACGCACGCCACTCGCAAGACCAACGAGACAAAGGCACGCTGACACATCTTGGAACAACGCAAGACACAGCGGTGATCGCCACACCGACGAGCGCCGACCACTACTTGTCACGGAGCGCTTAGAGGACCCAACGTGCACGAGCGAGCACGAGAGGCATGACAGTCAGTCTGGTCATGGCTGCCGACTGCCATACCTCATCACGCGCGCTTTCATTGCGCAGGGCAAAGGTCAGAGGGCCAGGAAAGCGCACCGGTCCTCACGACACCTCGCACCCGCCACAGACACGAGGGGGGGGCAGTCACACGGGCGGCCGCCACATAGTCCCCGTTGCGCAACGCCGATCGAAGGCCACACAAAGGGGGTGATGGCTTGAAAAATACTCCTCGGCGACGAGCCGCAGCAAACCACGAGGCCAACGCACCAGCAAGCACGCCACCAGAGACATCCGGCTGCGGCGGTCCATTCACACCACCAGCAAGCACATTGCCGAAGAGGTCCAGACCGGGGGCGCTTGAGCGCGCTTGCTGCAAGACCCGGCCTGTCACGGCCCGGGAAGCTGCTCAAACCACGGTGCAAAGGTGTGGCAAAAGGCAAGTGCCGTACTTGATCTCCCTCCGTTGGAGAACTTGTAAGATTCCAAGCATGTTTGGGATCCAGGGAGACCAATGACAGGAGGCCACCATCTCAGCACTTTTTCCGACAGTTTATCAGCCAACGAAAGTCGACGATGTCGTGAAGTAGTCCACTCCTCCAGCGATCTCTTTTGGACTTGTCGCACGAGCACACTCCGTCTTGATGGGGTTCCATGACTTCATATGTCACAACAGTGGAACTTGTCGCTGGATATCTCCACGTCGGCGGTTGCGTCACCCACGCGGTCGGCAGATCGACCAGTTGTGCCTTCCGGCGCCTTCCCACGCATTCTGGCTTGCGCAAGCCGCCTCTCCCGACTGCCGCAGTCATCCGGTTGCCCCCCCCCGCCCTTCCCCACACGGGGGACGGCACAACTGAAGATGTTGCGTTTGCTTTGCCTGCGCGGTTGTCAGTCCAACAGTCCGCTTCTGGTGGCCATCTCGGACCCATCTGCCCCTTACGCTCGCTGCTGCCGGCTAAAAGATGGTCCCGCCCGCCTCCCTATGTCACGTCACGACGAAAGGCACGTGACTGGTGACGTCCCAGGAGGGTCGGTTGCCTTTCGCTGCTGACGACGTCTGCCCAACGACCTGGGGCACTTAGCATCGTTTCTCGGGTGCGCTTGAGGTGGTGCGCACAGCGGGCCGGCTGGGAGGCTGCTGTGCACGACCTGTGCAGTCGTTCCAGCTGTGTGGTGTGGTGTGGCTGGGAAATGTGTGCTGACCGCCCTAGTGCTAGGGCAGTCCCTGGCACTTGACACCCGCACCCCCCCCACCGACGAGTGACACTCAGGACCGCGAAGTTGGCTAGGGCTGCTCCGGGTACTGAACGGATTGTGTCTCTGCTACCCGAGAACGTGTGACTGCTGAGCTGGCGTGCTCGCTTTGTGGGCTCGTGTGCGAATGTGTTCCAACGCCTGGTGTGACGCACGACACTGTATCGCTGACTGTTCCCACGAGTGGCCATTGCGCAACACCCCCCGCTTGCATCGCCGTCATGTTGTGCTCGTGTCCTGCTCGGTCCGCTCGTTTTTGCAGCCACTCGGCCACGGCGATCAAGCAGCGCAAGATGTGCCCCTTTTACAGGTGGGCTTGTGGACGTCTGCGGGTGTTCGGAGTACCACCGTCGTGGGGGCGTGCGCGTGGCACAGTGTCACAGACGCGCCGCACGCCGTATGCGCGGCTTCTGGGTGCCCCCTGCTTTGCAGCGGGGGTCTGCTGCTCGTGATGGGTCCCAAAGTCGTGACCGCTAGCGGTGGCGCTTCGACGCCCCGCACGGCGCCCCGCGAGCTGGAGGCGGCGGTGGGCTATATAACGGGCGGTCGCTGACCGGTCGAGGGATGCCTGAGCTGTGTGCAACTCACTGCGTCCTGGTTTCCTTTCCATGTTTCGCCGACCCTGTGGTCCTGCCCCTCGCTTACACGTTCCGTGCCGTTTGCCTTCAACCCCGCCCGTGTCTTCACACCCGTTCCTCTGCCGCCCATCATGAACTGGAAGGCGTACTACTACTGCATGCGCCTTGCGTTTGTCGGAAACTCTCAAGGCTACCTCAACAACCATGGTGACAACCAAACGCGCGACGGCAGGTCTGCCCCAAGCCCTCGCGGGGCGCCCCCTGCTCTCACCCCGCACCAGATTCGCAACGACGCAAGCATGATGACGGCCATTCCAAGCGCCGCCCCCTTCCGCCCGAGCACGCGCCCTCTGCTGCGCGCGGCGCCGCCGTACGCGTTCCCGCCGTCGGGTGGGTCGGCGGCTGTGGACGGCGGCCCCGTCATGCAGACCAGCCGCACGGGCCATTCGGGTTGGGCGCCTGCTCTGGGTCTCGGTGCTGTGGTTGGGCACCGAGATGGCCGAATGGAAGGCGCGGTGACAGCGCCGTCTGGCTGCCCTCGGCCGCCACCGGCTGCCGACTTGTCCCCGACGGCCTTTGGCTCTCGCTGCCCGCCGCCGCCGCCTCCACCTCGCAGGAGCACTGTTGCGGCAGCTACTGTCGGCGATTGGTCTGTCACAGGCGCCGTCGGCAGCAGCGGGGCCAATGCCGGCGTCGCACGGGGAGCATTGGGCGGTGCGGTTGGTGCCGTCGGGGCGCACGGCCGCGGGGACGGCGGGAATTTCGGCGGTGCGGCGGGCAGCAGTGCGGCACACGCGAGCGGTGCGCGAATCCCTTCTGGTGGCGCGGCGGGCAGCAGCGCCGCGCATGCCGCCTGTGTAGCTGGGTCATCCGGCGCGGCCGTTGGTAGCAGCGTCGTTGCGGGTGCCGGTGCGCGTGCGCGTTCTTTGGGCGCTTCTGGAAGCAGCGTGGCACCCGCCCACGGTGGCGGTGGAGGCAGTTTATCGGACGACGACCGCATGCTGGACACTCCCCTGTCGTCACTCCCGCGTCGCCCGCGCTCGGGCGCAGCGCTAACCCCTGCGGGGGCCCGTGCCAGCCGCCTGGCGCGTCGGCCGCGAGCGCCGACTCCGCGTGGGACGCCGAGCCCGTCGCCAACGCGACGCCGTCGCGACGCTCCGTCTACCCCCGTTGGTGGTCGCACTACCGTCGGCATTCCGGCGGCGGCCGACGGCGCCGACTTGGCCGACGTTGTGTCGACGACCAGCCTCGGGTTTGCGTCTATCCGCCGCGAGGTTACGGCTCTGAAGCGGGAGGTGGGCCTGGCCACCACGCAGCACCGAATGGCTATGGAGAAGATCGACTCCATGGCGCTGTTGGTTGAAAACGTGCTCTCGTTGGTATCCGGAAACCGCGACGTCATGCTGGAGGTACGAGAGATGTTGGAAAAGGCACCGCAGCTGCCGGTCCTAGTGCCGACGCCGACGACGGGTGGCCCGTCTCAAGCGCACGGATCGCCACTCGGCAGGGAGGAGCAAGACGCATCCTGGATCGTCGAAATGCGGCCAGTGCTCGTCAAGTGGCTCGAGGATAACTTTGGCAGCGCGCAGTGCCCTTCCGAGGTGTGGCCCACGTCGGCGACCGTCAACCAGTTTCTGCGAGCCAAGACGGCTGAGGTGATGGGCGTTAATCCCGGGCGGGCGGCAATGATGCTCCAAGGCAAGTGGCGGCTGCCCGTGCGCGTCAGAAAGGACGCGCGCGTCGGAGCGGATGCTACACCGGTGCGCTCCGTCGCGGCGCGGCGCAAGACGCCAGCGTACCGCTTTTTGCACCGCGGCGTGTCTCACTTCTACCAGCGCATCGGCATCACGGCGGTCGCGACATTCTCAACCCACATGCACTCTGAGGAGGATCTGGGCACGACACGACTCGTCAGGGGCACGCGTACCAAGTACGAGGTTGTTTTCTCGGCCTCGGAGGCATCCGAGATGCTCGCAAACGACACCTTCCTCCTAGACGCCGTCTGTCGCGCCGCGCTCATGAAAGCGGCGCACGCGGTGTTCTCCCGGCTGGGGCTGCGTCGCTTCTCTGAGCCCGGTCCTTCTCGTGGAGGCCCCCGAACGGTCTGCTGTCGGCTGGCTCACGTCGCTCTCATCTCGCTGAAGGTGCGTCAGCACCTGATAATGCGCGCCGCTCCTGTTGACGCGGACGGGCATGCAGTGCTGCCGGCAGGTCTCAACGTCGGACACCGTGAAGAGTGGAAGAAGGAGCTGGGCACGCTCAGTGTTATCCTGGCTGTGCAAGGATCACGGGCGGTAAATGGCCTGCGTGTCACCGACGGCGAGTGGGCCGGCCGCGCCAATGCGGACCTCGCACCCCCTCCCCCCGTTGCTAACCAAGACGCTCGCGGTGGCCGCGACGATGGCCGCCAAGGCAACAACGAAGAGAACGAGGAGGACGGCGACCACGGCGACGACGGCGAGAACGGCGACGACGGCGACGACGGCGACGACGGCGACGACGGCGACGACGGCGATGGTGATGGTGACGATGATAATGAAGACGATGACGGCGACGACGGCAACAACGTGGGCGACGTCGACGACGGTGACGACGACGGCAATGGTGGCGATGGTGGTGGCCGCAAGGACTGGATGGGCGGCATTGTCGAGGAGCTTCACCCCGGCGATGGGGAGGAGCCACCAGCTGGGAGTGCCGGTGAGGTTGAGGATGGGCCGCACGACGAAGATGACGACGAGGAGCCCTCCGCGGAGTATAGGGCGGCGCGGGAGCGCGAACGGCGCGAGTTCGTGCTGGCGCACGCAGAGCGTCGCCGCGCGGCGCTCGCGGAAACCTCCGAGATGCTTCGCTTGCGCGCGGCGCAGAATGCGGCGCATCGCGCGGCGCACGGTGGGTAGTTGCATACCAACCTCGTATCGCAGTGGGCTTTGGGGCTGCGGTGCAATGGCGACCAGACCGGGGGACACGAGGGGCAACGCGTCAGGGCGTCAGGTTGTTCGTCTATTTTCTTCTGTTGAGCAGGGACTCTCACCGCTCCCCAGCGAGTAGCGCTGGGCGGGCAGTCCTGTGTTTTTACTTCTTGATACCTCTTTCACGGCTCTGCAGTCGCCACGTCCCCTGGCATGGAACCACACCCGGGGGCTGGAGTCGTACACATGACGGTCCTTCCGTGCGGCCACGTCTATAGCCGTATCGCAACCAGAAGCACAACAACAACGAACAGCAGGGACCCGAGTACGGCGTGCCCCAGCGGCCACCGGACCACCTATTTCACACCTTAATCGCTCCGCCTAATGAAGCCTCTACGTATCCAACCACTGTCACGCGAGCAGTCCGAGGACTGAGATCGAGACAGGAGCCATGCATCTGACCGGGTTTGTAACAGAAAATCCGTTGTTCACATCCTGTGTCACGACGGAGTCATGGACGGGAAACCATCCCGTTCGGGATGTCCATTGTTCTGACGATCGCAGCGAGATGCATCTGGCCCACGGCCAATCAGCTGAGAGCAACCGCCCGTGGGTTCACGCCAGATTCTGCCCAGCGGGGAACAGGCGGAGTTGAATAGGACAGTACAGGGAGATCATGCCATAAACTACAACACCAAATTCGGGAATATTATATGATTGTTGCAGCGGGGCCACTTCTACGAAGATATGCAAGTCGTACCTTGCACGTGGTCAGGCACTGGTTGACGGATGAGTCGTCCAGCCGCAAGCTGCTGCCGCGCAGCCGAGAGCTGCTGCCGCGTAGACTGCGTTCATGCGGCACAGAATTAATCCTAACAGTCACTGGCGAATCGCAGCTAGGGTGCGCGTCGGCCCCCCCATCCCACACCCCCTTTGGCGACGCTCGCCACGCCCTGCCGTCGGGGGGGCCGTTCAATGGTCCAATCGCGTTATGGAGCTGTTTGTCGAGAGGGAGAGGGCGCAGGGGGGGTTCCATGATGGCCCCGTTGGGCCATAAACGTTCCATTTGCACGCGTCGCGCACGCGCTGCGTGTCGATGGCGCACCGTGGCACGTGACGTGCTGGGACACTCCGGCCCGGTTCTCCGCCCAGCGGACGGCTGCAGACGAGGCGACCAAGCGGGGGAAAGATGAAGATGCAACTCCACGCCCGCACCAGGGGTGGCCACACTAGGGGTGGCTAGTGCGCCTGGGGTGTGTAGTTCCCCCACCTCGGTCGCCGCCGGGCCGTCGGTTGGTACAAGAGCAGCGGCGCGCCAGATTCTACGACTGCCCTTCACCTG
>Ga0209187_1003394_pt1 | contig 13363 bp, 15 predicted proteins | sample BantaG_FD_187430 | JGI IMG/M metagenome (GOLD analysis project Ga0209187, IMG submission 187430) | Marine algal microbial communities from Bantry Bay, Ireland - BantryBay_4 metaG (SPAdes) (version 2) | ecosystem: Host-associated > Algae > Red algae > Unclassified | place: Bantry Bay, Ireland... | reverse complement strand
CTCTGTGATGGTGCGGACGTTGACACGGGCCTCCCTCCGCACAGCGGATGGTAGCTGCGGCGGCGAGGCGCGGCGGTGGCAAGGGCGGCGCGTTGGTCGGGGGTGGGGGGGGGGTGCGCGTGTTGCGCGGGCGGCGGCGCGCCGGTCGCCGCCGCGCCGGTGGCCGCCGCGCCACGCCGGCGGCACCACTGCGGCGCGGCCGCGCGCGGCGTGCTGCTGCCGCCGCCGCCCTCGCCGCCGCCGCCGTGGCGTGACAAACGCGGCGGCGGCGGCACGTGTGGCGTGGCGGCACGCGCGGCGCGTCGGCGGCGGCGCAGTGCTCTGAGAAGAAGTAAGTCCTGTTAGCACCTGCATATTTCTTGAGTAAGTTGCACGATCTGCACCAACGTGCTCTGGAGATCACGTGTTGTTGTTGCCATCCGTCACAGAAAATGGTGTACTTCTGAGAAGTGTCTTCTGCTGTTATTGCGTCCTAAGTTAACATCTCAATGTTTTTTTCTGCTCAAATGGCCTTTCGCGATATCAACCATCTACACAGCATTATGTTTACTGCTCTTTTGATTGGCAAAAAAATTGGATCAACAAGTTTGCATCCGCCAAATAAACCTGAAACATAGGCCCAAAATCAGCGGTAAATAGTTTGCGCAGATTATGCCAGAAACCGGCACGGCCGGATGCTTATTCTCCGCTGAAATGCTTCCGTGGTGCCACGGTCTGCGACACATGTACCCTCCCTGCGCGACTCTCTGGCGACACTTTGTCGTATTGCGTCGCCATCGTGTCGCCCATGAGGAACCAAAGATTCACCTTGGGCACGACCGCCGAGGATTGAGCAACCCGGGGCACACCGCAACGCTGCTCAAGGCGCTTCGGATTGAAAAGGCGACGCCAAACAAGACGCCGATGGCGTCGGGGGTCAAGCTCACCAGGACGGGGGGTGGCCTGCTGCCGGAGGGCAACCGTTACGCCAAGTTGCTTCGCTCCCTCTTCTACCTCTCTACCACGACAAGACCAGACATCGCTTTTGCCATGGGGGTGCGGTCGCTCTCCATGTGCAGCCCTGAAGAGGACCACATGCGCGCGGACAAGGGGGTTTTCCGCTTCCTGCGCGGAACGACGCGCCTGGGGGAGGTCTACGGCGGCAGCGAGCCGCTGGAAGGGTCTTTCCATGGATTTTGGCCGATATTGGCCCGGAGCTGTAGGCCTACAGCTCCGTTGGGTCGAGTCGATTTTGGTGAAGTCTATTTTTTTGCGGTCTTTGGCCCGCATCTGGACGGCTCGAGCTTCGGGCAATGTCGGCCGGTCGAGCCCGCATCGATTTGGTGAGAGTTGAATTTGGCCGATTGTGGTTGGGTGTAGGCCTACAGCCCCTTCGGGTCGAGCCGATTTCCCGCGAAGTCGATGAGCCGCGTTGACGCTCACACTTTGAAGGGCCGCCTATGCGCCGGGTTTTCTTCGTTCCAGCCGCGCCCGAGTGCACTGGACTCACCTCGACGTCTGCTTCACATCGATGGTGATTTTGATGATGTCGGCGAAGGTTGATTTTGCAGGTGTAACACCTGAGACCTGGGGATCGTCTTGGGCATTTACATGACTTCAAACTCCGGCGGGAGTTGTCACAATTGTCGGGACGGGTTGTGGCCGCGCTGATGCATTCATGGCGCGGACTGTGAGGTGCTGCGGGGAGTGTTGAGGCAGCTTTCCAAGCCAACGAGGTAAGTCAAAGTTACCGCGGACTGCCTGGCTATTTACAGGAGTACTCATGCCGCCATCGGCATATTTAGCTGTGCCATTGACATGCATTGCTTTATGCGGGTGGTGTAGCTCCTGGTACTTGTATCTCGAAGGCAGCTCACTTTGAAACTGAGCTTGGGGAGATTCTCGTGGGCTCCTCCAGGGGCGCCGCGATTTGCGGGGTGGTGAGCGCATGTGCCCTCCAAGGGAGGGAGCACTGCGCTGGTGGGGGGTGCCCCGGCAAGTCGTGGCCAGAGAGGCACACGAAGGGGTTTAGAGCCTGCTGGCCTCGCGCTTCAGACCGCTCTCGAATACAGCAACGCATCCAACGAACTACCGCTCCCTTCACAGATCTCTTGTCACGCCAATATTATACACGAGAGTCACGAGAAGAGCATGCAACAGGCACGTAACACGTACCCAATGTGATGAGGTCAAAAACCAACTACGCCACAAGACCGGTGTGACTGGTCCAGGGGAGTTGCTGAATCCAATTCAACACTCCCCCCTTCTCCACAGTGACCAGGAACCATTCCTCGATCGACTCGAAATTGCAAACCTGCAATTTCCAACCCGGCCCCGAAACCCTGGGGCAAGCCGAGGGATCTGCACCTGCGACATCTGTGAAGTGAACCGCGCATGCTGGGCCCATAACCTGTGGTGGAGGAAGGGTGGTGGGAAAGGTTCTGTTTCTTACTTCTATTCTCACCTGCCGGGTCGACCTCCTGGCCGCCCTAAATGCGCTCTCGGCGGAGATGTGCTCCCCGCGCGGGCTCCCCCCTGCGTGCCTCCCCTTGCCCTGCTCGCCTGCCGCGCGCCCTTTGCGCGCTGGCGCCCTGTCTGCCAAGGAAGGTGGTGTCCGCCTGTCCCGGCGCAGGCGCCGCTGTCGCCAGCCAGCAACTGAAAGCGCCCCCGGCGTGACCCTTACGTGCCTCTCCCACCGGCCCTCAGCGCCGCGTTTCACTTCTGGTGCAAACCGGGCGGCGCGCCCAGCCACACGCTCACATGGCTCTCTCCTGGTGGGTTACCCCTGCCCGTCGACTCGCTCCGCCCCGCCGCCCGTGCGCCCCAGGACTCCCTGCCTCAGTCTTTCACGCAGCGGCGGCCGGTTGCGTAGCCGTCCGTGGCTGTCCCACCGTCGGCCTTGCCGTCCTCCAGATGCGTCCCAGCCGGTCGATGCCGGATATGGCGGCCTGACGTGATGGCAGTAGTGCCGTCGCTCCTCGTCCATCCGCGCCGCCCAGCCGCCGCCTAAATTTTCGCGCCCCAGAGCATAATTGGTGCGCCGCCCGCTGGCCTTTGGCCACCCCGCAGAGCGTCTCCCGCGGCTCCGCCCGCCGCCGCTCTGCCGTGCCAGCTCCAAGCAGGCCACATGCTTCCGCGGCGGCTGTTGTACTTGTCATGGGGATCTTGACAAAGTCCACCACGTGGAGTAAGTAAGCCTTGCCGGTGCCGCCAATCCGCGGTCGCGGCGTCCTCCCCCGAGGGGGCTTGATTGTCGACGAGCGCCCGACTTCTCGGCGTGGGACCGGGCAGCTTGCCCTGTCGCCCCCGTTGGCAACGCCCACCGCCAACCCCTTTGGCGGTGGCGTCGACGCTCCGCCTTGCGGATGCCCGCGTTAGGCCTTGCGGTCGAAAACCGGCGTGCAGCCGCACGCCCCGGACGGTGCGCCGCGCGCCCCGTTCGTCTTCTTGCCCGCCATGCATTATCTGTGCCGGGGGCGTCTGGAGCTTCGCCCTGTGCGCATGGCAGCGATCCAGGCGCGGCGCCTCCTCCACCCTCCGTGGATTTTTTCCTTGGCCGCACGGCGGCTCACCACACGCCATCTTGGCGTGCGGTCTTGCTCGCCGTCTCCGCGGCCCGTCCGCACACCCCCAGGTGGTAGGACGCCGCCACCATCCTCCCCGCACCAGCGCCCCCGGCGCCGATGATGGTTGCTCTGCGCGCACCCGGTTGGGAAATGCGCTTCGTGGGCCCGCCCGCACGGTTAGCGTCGGACCCTGACCTTTGTCTCGACACCAGCACTGCCATGTTCCACGTCCCTGCGGACATACAATGCGGGTATGCCTGTGTCGTCCTCGACGCAGCAAGCCCCACTGCGCATGAAGACTTGTCCTTTGTCCGATGAACGGCGAGCACTGACAGGGAGTATCGCCACAGCGGCCCCCCAACCACAGTGTCAGTGTCGGGAAGGGGGCCTGCTCGTCCGTCGTGTCACCCTCCCGATACTCATGGTGCCGGGGGCGTCCGGTACTTAGCCCTGCGCGCAATAAAGCGCGCTGGGCGCGGCGCCTTTTGCACCCGTTGTGGTCTTGTGCCTTGGCCGCACGCTGGCTCACCACACGCCGTCATGCGTTGGGTCCTGCCCGCCGTCTCCGCAGACCTCCTGCACATACCCACCTGGTTGAGCGCCACCACCAACTTCCGCAGACGTGGCGACCGTCACCCGACGGGCACGCCTCCTGCGGTCTTGTCGGATGATATGTGGCGCGCCCGCTCGGTGGCGGCGCGCCTCCACGAGGTCCCGCGCGGCCAGCCGTCGTTGTCCTTGACGCGGCCGCGGCATTGCCGCCACGCGCGTCCGTTCTTGTCCGCGCCGCCGCCACTGACGACACCGCCACCTTGCCCGCTCCGCCTATATCATCAGGACGGCCACTTCTTCTGCAACGTCGCCGTCGACGGCACGGACACCTTGTCCGCACCGCCGCCGTCCGCGGCAACACGGGTCTTGTCGGGCACGGGCCGCACCCGCGGCTCGGCGGCACCCCGACACCTCCCAATTTCCGCACGATAAGCACGAGGCAGGGACACAGAAACCACCGGATAGCGCCAATGCCTCATGGGCGCCCATCAGTCGCTCCCCCGGTCCCACCACGACCGCTGCGTCGCGGGACTGTGCGCGCCCCTGCTCCTCCGACGCGGCCAGGGTCGGCCGGCAGCATCATCGCCGCCGCGCCGTCCACCTCAGCATGACGGCCTCGGCCGTCACGCCGACCAGCGCTAGGCTGGGCCCATAATCTGTGATGAGGTCAAAAACCAACTTCGCCATAAGACCCGTGTGACTGGTCCTTGGGAGTGGCTGAATCCAATTCAGCGCCCAAGACACGCAAGAACGATCTCATAAACTTTGGAATTGTCTATAGTTGGGATGTGTTTTGTTTCGGTGAACAATGTATATACGTTGCCATTCTTGGCACCATCGCAATGCTCAGTTAATCTCCCACCGCTTGAAAATTAAGATATGAGACATGCTGATATGTTGCAACATCGAACTCTGTGCGCTCTATACAGGCCAGGAAAGGGGCATGGCCAATCCTTAAACTGATCATTCGCCTAAGCCCCAGTCTACCGAAGAAAGAACCAGTATTCTTCGGAAAGATGATTTCAATTTGCTTTTAGTTCGACAGGCCAGGATGACAAAGTGTTCGATCTCCCTGATTCTAGGCTCGCTAAATACAGCGCGTTCCGAGCCAGCAGGCATGCTGTTGTCAGGTAAGGAGTGTGCGCATTGCGCGCGAGTCGGGAAGAGGATGGCGCTGTCGGCGCGGCGCACAGCCGCGCCTGCGGCGATAGCTTCGGTGCAAGTCGGCGCAGGTTGTGGTCCGCAAGCCAAGCAGGATGGATGGACGGCGCGATTTTGGCATTGCGGGCAGCCTGGCTGGGTGGCGCGCCCCCGTGCGGCGGGCAACCTTGATGGGTGGCGCGCCCCAGCACTGCTGCCAGCCTCGTTGGGCGGTGTCCCCGGGCACGGCGGGCAGCCTGGCTGTGCGGCGCGTCCCCGACACAGCGCGGAGCCTGGCGCGGCAACGGGCCCCCGCGGCGGGCAGCCTGACTGGGCGGCTTGCCCTCGGTACGGCGGAGAGACTGGCTGGGAAGCGCGCACCAACGCGGCGGGCAGTTTCGTGGTGAGGGCGCGCCTCCGACGCCCCAGATGTGGGGGCTCGCTTGGTGCCCTGAGACAGCGCCCTAATGAGGACGCCACAGGGGGCGGTTGTGGCCACTGTGCGGCCGGGCAGAGCGGCCGTGGCTGCCGGCAGCAGCTCGTCGGGCGGACAAGCGAGGGCGAGGGTAGTCCTTAGCAGGGGCTCTCATCGATAACTTTGAGTTGGATGTATCGGCGCGAAATACTCCTATACGTCCTGAATCTGAGAAAGAGTTGTGTAATCACGTCGTTCTCATTGTCCTTGCAGGAGAATAAACCGGACCTGATCGAAGCTCTTCTAGCGGAATTAAACCTAGTCAGATTGTGGTTGGAATGACGTAAAGCATTCGGCTCACGGTGACTCTCTGGGACACAGATGGCATCTGACGTTGGGGCGGTGCAAGCGAAGGCCACGACTGCAGACCTGGAAGCGGCACGACGGTCAGAGGTTTGAATCGTGTCCTTGGTAAGCGACGCAGGTTCAAAGTAACTCTGGACTGGTGCCACAGTCTGCAAAGTTTGGCTAGACTCACCACCAGCCGTCACTTGACAGCCACAGTCCGTGAGCGACCCATACAGCTCGCTTCCTCTACTGTACCTCCGCCCCCCGCCGTAAAGCCCGGCAGTCTTGCGTCACGAGTGCTGGCGGTGGCGGTCTCGTTGGCGCCTGAGATTGCTGTTGCCCCGCTTCACCCCATTACAGTGCTCATCCAGCAGCAGCTGACGCCGCCAGCATCGAAAGATGTCTACGACTCCCGTTCTTTGCGGTCAGGGGCCTCAGCCGACTTCCCTGCGAGCGTCGTCGGCACTTACGCACCCACGCTGCATTTGAACTGTTCGGAATGCACCAACCATGGCGTGTCAATGTAGCAAGTCCTCCATGCTAAAAAACAGAGCTGTACCTCGAGAGACTACGGCGCAGAGTTTTCCAACACCTTCCAAGGTGACGAGAATGATTGGAAAAGCCGCTTTGTGGTCCGGTGTTCAATGTGCGCTCTATCATGCCACACTGCAACCTACATTCTCCAATGCGGAAGCTCAAGCAAATCCTGGCGTAAATTTGAGAACTTCGCCACCTCGGCGAAGGCAGGGGACCTGCAGCGGCGTCGACATGCCGCTGTCATGGCCTACCGGAGCCAGAAGGCTCATCCACACAAAGCAGGCGCGAGCGGACAGGACGGCCCCATCGATGGGTACTTACCATCGCAGTGTACGCGCGTGATGTTGCTGGTGCCAGCGCGACCGCACAGCTTGCGCTTCGTCCTGCTCCAGATGATTTCGCTGTGGCCCTTTGCTGTGGCGGGAAACAAATTCTTGATGGAATTCGTGCGCGGTCTTGGCGGTCCGTATGATCCGCCATCCGGCCCCACCGTCCGCGACGTGTTGCTGAACCTCTGTGTTCACCTTCTCGGTCTACTGCTGGAAGAGATTATTCGCTTACGCCGAAGCTTCCGGGGCGTTCCATTCTTTCACATCGTCATCAATTTATGGACGGAGCGTCACGGCACTGGCTCCTACGAATCCATGGCGCTGCGGTCCGTCGACATTGAAGACTTTTTCAATGGCCGAGTTCCACCTCAGCGTGGCGCCGGTTTTGGAGCGGCACGAACACATCAACATTAAGGCGTGGAGGCGGCGGTTTTTGCAGCGCTTCTGCGTGCGGGACAGAGGAATCTGCTCCTCCAAGTCAGACTTGGGGTCGAGCGTGCAGAAGGCACTGTCAAAGCTGTGGCCGCGGTGATTACCATACGCGGCGCACACAGCGCACATGGCAGTCAAGGCGTCGCTCAGGGTACCCTCAGACACGGCCGTGGAGACGGCAGCGCGCAGGAACGGGCCAACACTCTGAATAGAGACAAAAGCGCAAAGAAGACAGACGGCGGCCAGGGACCTGCTCACTTCAGGACTGAGCGTGCCAGCCACTTCCACGAATCAACGGCCACCCTCGGCGTATTGCCCCTTGTACCGTTTCCCGGTAGCGAAGAACCACGCAAACTTCTCACCGAGTAGATGGGACGGTGGGGCTCACCATATCTCGTGCCGGTTCGACTCTTCACGCTTACGCTGCGGACCGCTGTGCTGTGCGTGCATCCAACGGGACCGCGCCGACGGGGGGCACACCCGTCAAACGGAGAGAGGCTCTGGACGTGCATCAGAGAATACCCACGAGTGGAAGCCAGGAACATACACCAGTAGCGCTCGTTTGGAACAGATCTCCAGGGACACGAACTGTGCCCCCAATTGTGCATCCCGATGGCTCATACCCCAATAGGGATATGCCGTACGCCTCCAGCGCGCCCAAATGTACGCTCGCGGCGTGCAAGTTTATATGTGTTGGTCGTGTCATGGTTTATCAGTATTGACCTTTACCTTGTAGCTGTCGATCGATTGAATCGGTCACGCGTGCGGTCCGGGCGCGACTTCAACCCCGCGGGAGAGGGAGCGCGGCTGACTCTGACGGCCGAGCCGGCCGGAACGACGGCGGGGGGGTAGTGGCGCTCGCACCGCACTTGAGGACCCGCTGCGTTCCGCTACTCATACCCCGCCTGACGAGGCACCTTTGTCGTCATTCGCGCTCATCGCTATAAGACGACATCCAGCGGCTTCTTGTTGGGGGTCACTGGGCTGTAGGTAATCGGGACCAGACCGAGGTCTGGCGCTTGGGTCAATGATGCCTCTTGCGGAAGAGCGTGGTTCGGGGGGCTCATCCCCCTCCCCTCTCAAACCCGCCGCGGGTACCCGTGAACGTGCTGTCCCTGGGGTGCCCGTGGCGTTGAATGCTGTGGAGGTGTCCTCTTTTGCATGCGCTCTGTGTTGGGGCTACTGCAGTGTGGTTTGGCGTATTTTCCCGGCGTCCGGCAGCGTGCAGGAGACGAGAACGAGATTGAGCCAGCGGGCTGCAGTGGCGCGGGCGGCGGTAGGGCCGGTGGGACTCCTCCCCCTCCCCCACTTCCCCCCAGCGCCTTGTCCTCCCTTTGACAAGCTCGCAGTTGATGGCGCTGAGAGCCACAGCGGCGCCCCCAATCGCAACTCTCACCACGGCGCTCGTCCGTCCTTTGACCTCCACGAATAGCCACGACAAGAGGACAATCCAAGCACCACGGACGGCGACGACCTGCCGCTCGACTACTTCGACTGTTTCTTGGCGGAAATGTCGGCGGGCGACTCGGAGGGCGCCTCGTTCTCCCACCTACCGCGGGCGACGCCGCCTGGAATTTTTTCTCGCTAGCGCGAGCGCAGGGCCCTCTACCACTGCCGCCGTATTTGAGGCTTCGCTATACCGCCGTTGTGCCCAACCAAAAGGTCTATTCCATGCCTTCAGGCGCATGAGGAAAGGGTTTTTCTGCTTTTGTAGACTTTTTTGAACCATGAGAAGCAGACAGAACTGTTCTTCGTGTCATGGGTACTCAAGGGAGAAACAGTAGGCGCACAAAGGATCTTGTACAGTCGTTCCACAAAAAACCCGTCAGTCGGCCGAAACCAACAGTGACACCGACATGTTACTTATTTCACGGACAAGTGGTGCCAAACTGACGTCGTGGCAAAAGAAACTGCCCACGTGGTAATGTCAAACCTCCCAGCAAACTGCCAATGTGCAACTTCAACGGCGACCTCGTCATCACAAACTGGTGTGGCGGGCCTACTGCCAATTTGACTGCCGCGCGACACGCCGTGTGCCAGAAACCAGCGGCGTCGGTTCCAGGAAGATCCAGCGATGCATCGGCTCTCAAGCCAGGTGGAAAGCCGGGTGTTCCTGTGAGCCGCAAGTCCGTAAAATCAAATACCACAGGATGATTGGCCTCAATTTGCTCAGCGTGTTCTGCCTTCGCGTTCAGGGTCGATTGCCATTGAATTTGTGAATCGATCGTCGACGAGGTTTTCGAAGAGACTGGCAGCCCAGATCCACGGATGAGTCCGATCGTCGTCAGCCGCGTTCCGGCTGGAAGCACCGGCAGTCCCCGTGGCTGTCGCGCACCGCATTGTCGCCAAAATGTGACAGATTGTGTGGTGTTGGACGTCTGTTGCGGTCTTTCGGGTGATCATTCGGCGAAGCGCAGCCCCTCGGCGGGGCGCACCTGGCTCAACGGCCGCTGTGAAAGCAGTTCCACGTTTCCGCCCCCTCCCCCCCCCTCGTCGGAAGCGCAATATGGCCACCGTGCCGGCTGAAATGGCATCCAGGCGGGGTCGGGACTGCATGCCCTCCCCCTCCCCACCTTACTGGCGTACTGAACAGGGGCGTGAGCTCGATGTGTGATCCCGCGACCCATGTCGCCACGTCGTCGTCGTGCGCGTGCTGACCGTGCGTGAGCCGACGAATTTCTGCGTGTCCGGTGCAAATGCTTGCCCCAATTTGAATTCGGCGTGATGCTGCTCTTTCATACGATACATCGGGCTGGATCAGCACGACTACCCATCGCGTTTGTTGACCGGTACGTCAATGTGCCCGTTCCCTCGATCCCGCCGACGCTCGGGCTTCTCGAGCTGTCACTTACCGGAAGCGTACGTTTCGCGACGTTGATCGTGCAACGAGGTGCCGAATGGACTGGAAGGGAGAGCGTTGAGTGCACGGAGGGGTCGTCTCATCTCGTTCATGCGCTTGTTCCATTTCTGACGTTCCATTTCCTTTTACACCTGTCAGGTCAATCCGTGCGGCCTCGGCCGCCTCCTTTCTGTCATCGTCCCTTGTCCTTTCTTCTGAGTTGGCTTACTGTTTTCTCAGTCAGATGTGCGAAATCCACGTCGATCCCGCGTCCTCTTGTCGGGCAGGTGATGTGGGGGGGGGTGGGGCCCTCATCAGCTCGGCGTCTGTCTAAGACGGCGTCTCCGTTCTTCGTCGACGGCACCCTAGCTGAGCTGCGAGGTGCGTGTTTGCCACAACTGGGAGTCGGGCGAATACTGTCTCTTGGTGTGCCACCAGCCTTGCCTGCACGACATTTTCTATTTCTGTTACTGACAGAGCCACACCTGCCAGCGTCGTCGTTCTCGTTTTCCCCCCCTTTTGTTTGCTCGTTTCGTCACCCGTGCTTCTGATTGCCTTATCAGTTTCTGCACGCCATCAAACACAGAGAAACAGTGACCAACGTTGTCCGGTCCAGGTGGGTGGTGTTGGAGCGTCCTCGAAAGGACGGCATCTACCCATGCCGGTGCCACTGGAGTGCATCGGGGTATTCTCGTCAGAGCCTCAATGTGCATGTAAGTCGTAGCGGGGAGTGGTGAATAGCGGCAGTCAGTGTGGCTGCAGCCCCACGTCTACGACCGTTTCTGTTTTCATTCCTAACACAAGGACATCTGCTTCTGCTTGTAGCCACGTTCTTGCGCCTACTATCCATTTGGTGCTTTCGATTGTACTCCGTGCATCCTGTTGCCTTGTTCTTCTGTCCACCGTCAGCTACGCAGAAACCGCGTCGGGCCATTGTCATCCGGTTGAGGAGTCGGGGGGAGGGGAGGGTCCTCCACACGGGCGGTGACTGTTCGACTCGTATTATCGGTGAGGCGCCCATTGCAGAAAAACAGCAGTCGAGTAGGACTCATGTCACGATTGGAAGAGTACCTTGACACGCTCAGGGGTTGTGTGAGAATCGTAGTCGACGTTGGTGTCAGAGACCCTTTAATGCGGCCATACCCTTACCTGTCTGCGCTGTCTTTTCAGTCTTTGTTCTTGTGCTTTTGCGTGTTCCGTGTAAGTTGTTCTGAGAGCCGCGTGTCTCATCCTGTACACTACGGGTCACGCAGAGTACAGGGCCGCGCGGCTCATTCGAGCATCTCTCAGTCGGAAGCCACAGGTTCCCGGTGACAGCCACGGAGCTTTACCGTAGAGAGCCACAAGTGCTTCTGCATGTTGCAGCAGTGCCTTGTTTTCATACGACTGCGCACTATTCTTACGTGCTCTTGCTTCAGTGTGTATGCTCCCCCGTCCGCATCAGCATGCCCCATGCTTCTATTAGAAGACAGAGAAGGCCTCCGTGGTATTTCGCCTGGCTTGTCGGCCACATGTCGAGCAGGAAAACGTCTCACAGAGAAACAGAAACGGTCGCTTCACACTGCTGGCGCTCTTTTTTCGTGAGCGAGCAAGGTGCCTATGGTCTTCACCTGACCAGGTGGCTACCAGCATCCACTAGAGCTGAATAGGCCTGGCACTAACGCGTGTTTCGCACGCATCACAGGGCTGCTACCTTGTGTTGATCGTCTCTATGTCCCCAACGTGAGCGGGACCACTTCTATTTTGAGCAATGCGTAATTGCGGACACATAGTCCCAGAGGATCTGCAGTCCACGAAATTAGCCGCACTGAGCTCGATAAGTGCGTCGCAACGAGGACACGGCGTTGGAGCGCTCTTCGATTGATGCCAACCAAATGGCTGGGAAGTGTGCTCTCAGGACGGCCCGCTATGATGCTTACCGAACAGGACTCCGCATGTCGATTGCAGAGCACGACTCCGCATGACTCTCTCAGACGTTCGCGCGTGCCACGCATCACGACTTCGAGCGCGAAAAGGAGCGATCGCTGACTCATGCGCTGTTCATACACGATAAGCGGGTACCAGCACCGACACGGACCGTCCACGGCCTCAAGAAAGCGCCACACCCAATGACAACTACGTGTGTACGTACGCGGTTGTCGCGCGTGATCAGACTCATCACATCCAGCGTACATTCAGCATCGAACCGAGGCACACGCACTGTCCAAGCCTCTTCAGAAGGCACACTCCTTGCTAAGGGTGTGCCTGAGCTTCCTGTACGCCACCACATCTAGGTCTGTGCAGTCCATCGCCATCACGGCGAGTATTAATGACAAACGTGGTCAGGATTTTTGCGATCTACAGTCCTACAGCACCCTGCATACCAAGCCTCGCAAGGTGCCCATCCTCTACCGACGAAATTTCGCTCGCTCCCGATCATCTTTGGGCTCTCCACGGCCGACTGCCGCACGCAGGGGGTTGGCGACGGCCTTCCGCACCACTTGGCGCCTCAGCACTTGAAGAAAGAACATTTTTTGGCCTCGCCGTTCCCCCACCCACCCGCCATAAGCCGACCAGCTCGTCGTCCCCGTCACGCCCTCTTGCGCCGACCTGAACGCCGGATAAGCAAAGGTGGCGTCGTTTGCATCGGATACGACAAAATCTCAAGACGGGAAACCGCAGCCTTGACTGGGTCAGGTCAAGGTGCTGCCCAAGGTGACATCTACAATTTGATTGGTACGGCACAGGCGCACCTCACGCAACGTGACAGCACCTGATTTGGGACAGGGTCTCCAGGAAACCACCGACAGAGCTGTTGTGGGGCGGCCCTGACAGTGTGTGTGAGGGGGGTGCCCAGATCCAACCCAGTAACCGCCCCCCGCGGCGCCGCCCCCGGCACCGCCACCGCTGCTGTCCCTGCCGCCTCCGCCGTCGCCGCCGCCGCCGCTGCCTCGCCGGCCCCGGCCGCCCGCTCGTAAACGCTGCGCTGCTGCCCCCGTCTTTGCCTGTCGGCCTTCCCGTTCCTCTTACGGCCCCCCCCCACGGTCCCACCTGCTGCATCTCCTCTTTTTTGCGGTGCCGCCAGACGTCGTGGTGGCTGAAGGTGGCCGCTGCTCCGGCGGCCGGCCAGCAGCGGCCTGGTGCTGCTGGGGTGGCGGCTGGCGGCTCACTGTTCACATACCCCGCCTCCCTCATCCCGCTCTCGCTCTCACCACCTCTTCTTCCCGCTCCCTTCCCCCCCCCCCCC
>Ga0209187_1003389_pt1 | contig 13388 bp, 7 predicted proteins | sample BantaG_FD_187430 | JGI IMG/M metagenome (GOLD analysis project Ga0209187, IMG submission 187430) | Marine algal microbial communities from Bantry Bay, Ireland - BantryBay_4 metaG (SPAdes) (version 2) | ecosystem: Host-associated > Algae > Red algae > Unclassified | place: Bantry Bay, Ireland... | reverse complement strand
GTATTTTTCGAATAAAATCCTTGTCTAAAGAAGAAGTACTTTTATTAAGTTGAGATTCACTAATGTCTTTAAAATACTTATTAAAAATGAGCTGTCTGCTGCTTAATAGTTGGTTTAGCTTGGATTTCAATACCGTCATATCAAAAGGTTTCGTAATGAAATCGTCAGCCCCCAAATTAATTCCCTTTAGTTGATCTACCGTATTGCTTTTGGCAGTAAGCATCAGTAATGGAATATGGCAAGTTCTAATATCCTCTTTTATAATTTTACAAAATTCATAGCCATCCATTTTGGGCATCATCACATCGGTAATAATAAGATCAGGTAAACTATCTATGGCACCTTTTACACCTTCCTTTCCATTATTTGCGGTTTTTATATTATAAATTTTCCCAAGTTCAGACCTAAGGTAATTTTGAAGTTCAATATTATCTTCTACTAAAAGTAAGGTCTTAGATTTTGCATTGGATTTTTCGCTATCAATAGTAGAGGACAAATCTTCCCTATTTTCGGAATCTGCTATTAATGGTTGGCTAGATATAATTTGGGATTTTAAAAAAAACTCTTTACCAATAGGCAGATGTATAATAAAAGTGGTACCCTCATTTAACTTACTTTTCACGTCAATCTTACCTTTATGCAAGTTGACAAAATTATTGACAACTTCAAGTCCGATTCCTGTTCCACCGTAGTAAGATTTATTTAAATTCTCTACTTGATAAAATCGTTCAAAAATATGCTGCACATGTTCAGGTGAAAGTCCTGGACCAGTATCAGAAACAGCAATAGAAAGCGCAGCTTGAGCCGTATTACTAATTGCTGGAAATACCTGTTCAGAATGATCAATTTTAATTCTTATTTTGCCTTTTGCTGGAGTGATTTTAAAAGCATTAGAAAGTAAATTAAATAATACTTTTTCAATCAAACCTGAGTCAATCCAAACGTATTCTGTTTGAATATCGGTGTCTACCCCAAATTCAATTCCCAAATCAATTGCTTCCCCCGAAAAGTAATCAGCAATGGTATGTACAAATTGTACAATTTCTGTTTTCCGAACACGTAATTTTAATTTATTAAAGCTCAGTTTTCGAAAATCCATCAACTCATCGATTAATCTTTGAAGTCGTTTTGCATTTTTATGAATGGTTAAATGTTTGGCATTTATTTCATCAGAAAAATCTTGTGTATGGTCATTAAGAATATCTTCTAACGGGTTGACAATTAAAGTGAGTGGTGTACGAAACTCATGAGAAATATTTGTAAAAAACTGAAATTTCTTTTTACCCAATTCTTGCTCCTGCACTCGATGTTGTCGCTCTCTTTCTCGTTCTTCCCGAGCTAATACTCGCATCCGCATAATGCGATAAAATATGTATAATGAGATTAAAAACAACAATAGATATAAAGCATACCCAACGTTTGATCGCCACCAAGGCGGCAATACTTTTATCTTGAGGGTAACAGGCGTTTCATTCCACAAACCATCATGATTGGCAGCTTTCACTTTGAAGATATAATCTCCATCTTTGAGCGAAGTATAGGTTGCACTATTTTGGCTTCCAACATAATTCCAATCATCTTCCAGGCCTTCCAGGTAATAAGCAAATTGATTTTTCTCTGAGCGGGTAAAATTTATCCCTGTGTATTCGATGGTAAAAACAGATTGTAAATAATTAAGAGTGATCTCTTTGGTGACTTCTATTGTATTTTGGAGTGGCGAATTTTCTTCTCCTGGTAATACTGTTTTGTTGAATAACTTTAGATTGGTTAAGTAAACTTTAATATCTGAATCATTGGTTAGGATGGAGTCCGGTTTAAAGTAGTTCACACCTCCCATCACATTTCCAAAATATAAATTTCCGTCCTCATCTTTCATCACAGCATTGTAATTAAAATCATTTGAGATCAACCCATCAGCCTTAGAATAGTTTTTTATTTTTCCTGTTTGGGTATCAAGATGAGTAATTCCTGATCGACCACTTGCCCATATCTTCCCAGCTGATGCTTCTACGATTGCGGAGGTTGTTTGTTGATCAAATCCATTTTTCTTGGAGTATTGAAAAAGACTATCCAGGTCCAATTGGTACCTCAATAAACCTGCGCCTTCCGTTCCTATCCATAATTCATTATTTGATGATTTATACAAAGAAAGTATATTATTAAAACTACCGTACATGTTAAATTTTTCTCCCCAAACATCTTTAAAGGATTCTAATTTTTTAATTTGCAGGTGTTCATCAAAAACAATTTTAAATAACCCCTTGGTGGAGCCGACCCACAGTTGATCTTGATCATCAATTAATATTTTTCTGACATCATAAAATTGTAATCCATACGCTTGTATTTCAGGATTATTATGATGAGTGAATTGTTGTTTTTCAAAGTTATAAGATTGAATTCCTTTCCCCCAAGTCCCAAACCAAATATTCCCCCTGGAGTCTTCTGCAATCGTCACTACCCTATTGGTAGGTAGTTTCCTATTCGTATTTTCCAGTGTGAAGTTGACAAAATCTTTTGCTCCTTTTTTTAATAAATAAATTCCTTCATTCCATCCTCCTGCCCAGACATTTTCTTTACTATCTATAAAAACAGATTGTATCGCTGCCCCAGATATACCATCATAAATTTTATCCAAGTAAGGTGTAATGGTATTGCTTTTTTTATCTAAAAAATGAATTCCATTTCCATCGGTTGCTATCCAAATATTACCATTTTTATCCATACTCAATCCAGTTATAGAAGTATAATTTAATACATCTACACCTTTGGTTAGGTTACCAAGAGCATTAAATTTTCGATAATTAGGATCGTAAACATCAATTCCTTTATCATAATAGCCCACCCACAATCTATCCTCTGAATCAAAATACACATCCCAAACAGAATTAGATTTCAATCCTTTTGCCTCTCCTGGTTGGTAGCGTAATTCTTTGAGAGTGACTCCATCTTGATTTAAAATAAACAAACCATCATTTTCAGTACCACAGAAAACAGTTCCATTTCGACTCTGAGCCAAGGACATTACTCGCCTTTGAGTAATCGGAAATTGTTCTAAATATTTGAGACTATAATTATTGGAATTAAGGCAAGAAGTTTTATAAATACCGTTCTCCTGAGTACCTATCCATAGGTTATTTAGCTCATCTACCATCAAACTTTGAAGCGGAACGTCAATCGTTTTTTCGCCATCAGCAGTATAAATCAAGGCATCGATCATGACCTTCTTTTGGGTATCAATCATTTTTAATCCCAAATTGGTCGCCACATAAATATTGCCAGAAGAACTTGTCGCAAAGTTTAAAATATGAAGTGGACCTTCGTTTTCGTGTTTTCCTTTATAAGATATTTTCCTGGCAACTTGAGTTACCGAGTCAACCATATAAAGTCCATTGTAATTACTACCTACATATATTTGACCATGATTATCTTCTGTAATTGCAAGGATAATAATTTGATTTTCTTTATCTCTTTGCTCAGTTTCAAATGAAATTTCTGAAAAACTACTTACTGCTCGGTTATAAATGTTTACTCCTCCATCACTACCTATCCAAAGCTTTCCTGCTCTATCTTTAAAAACAGCATGAACTACATTACTATTGATAGAAGTCGTATCTTGAAAGTCATATTCAAAAGAAGTATAATTGATGCCATCATATTTGTAAAGCCCGGCTCCATGCATTCCTATCCAAACAAATCCCTGGTCGTCAGTAGTGATAGAGGTGACTCCTCGTTTTGGGAAGCCTTCCTTGATATTTATAAATTCAAAATCAGCGAGCTTATTTTGTGAAAAAGCTGGTACACAAATCAAAAGAAGGCCTCCAATAAGGAGTCCTAAATATGCTATTCTCTTTTGCTTGTAACAATATTTTGACATTTATAAAAACTATTTTTTATTGAGTTGAGAAAACAAATTAGGAGATGCTTTTAAGTATCTAGGTTGATTAGTTTCTTCCCTCCATTTCTTGGCGATAGTCTGATTGGTATGTAGTCGTGCATCTACATCCTGAAAGGTAGGGTTATTTACCCACATTGGATGTCCATTCCAATGACAATTAATATAGCTGACTGCTTTGACTACATCAGGATTATCATGAATGGTTTTAAAAAATGGAGTAAACCATTTTTCCCAAGCTTCATCTGCTTGATCTTGATTAGATAAAATAGTTTCTTTTGTTTTGCCAGGTATCCCATTAGGATGAGTAATGGTAGGTGTGGCTTCGGCAATAAAAACAGGTTTTCCTTTTTTTCGAGCAAACTCAATCATATTCGCTTGATTCCAGGATGCAAAAAAAGAATACCCACACCAATCTACATAATTATCACCAGGATACCAAGATTCTAATAAGTCTAGTGGTTCGTCACTCCCATGTGATTGCCAAACATAAGCCACATTATTAATTCCCATTTTATCATATTGGTCTTTAATCCTTCGATAGGCAATAATGTATTCTTCTCGATTATAGTGATTCCATGACCCTGCGAATTCATAACCAATTCGTAAAAATACAGGACGATTTCCCAAGCTTTTTATCCAACTACCAAGTGCCATCACCAAGCTATCCTGCTCACCGCTTACAATTTCTCCTTCGTGATTTACCAATTCGAGACCTATCGATAAAGCCATATTTTTAAAATCTTCGTCGGCAATTTGAAGCGACATATTACTTGGACTGTCTCCCCAATCGTCAGTCGTATGAACTCCTGCCAAACCTGAGTAAGTAAATCCAAATTCCTCGTCACCTGGTCGAATTTTAGTGTACATGGTAAATCCACCTGGTGCTTCAAAATGGTCCAGGTAACCATCGTTCCATTTTTCTAATCCACCAATTGCTTCTAATTCTTGCCCAATAAAAAGAATACATTTTCCATCTTCTGGTTCAAATTTAGCGCGGCTATTTTGAGGAATATTGATGGAAGTCCCAACAGTTTCAATGGGTATATTATTTTCATTGTTTTGACAAGCAATAGAAAGTAGTACAATTAGAATATAAAATAAATTTTTCATAATGAGTATTTAAATAGATTTATTATCCCTGGAAATAAAACAATATTCCTATAATAACTATCACCAATAGAATCGAAGCCAACACATCAATAATAGCATAACTGTTTTTAGCAAATGATTTTTGTTCGGGAGTTAATGTTCCAAAGGTGAGTCCTTGAATCTTTGCTAAAGATGGTGGTGCGGTTAACAGACTCACAATCGTGCAAACTATCATACAAGCGACAAACATTATTATCGCCATGTGTGAAAAATTTATTGATGCGAGATAGGCCAAAGCCCCAGTAGCACCTTCTAATAATTTTCCATTACCATCTAAGTATATTAATTCCGATCCAATCCGAATGATCGCCATGATCAAACCAAAAAATAAAGTTGCAATCGCTCCCTTTGCGTTAATTCTTTTCCATAAAACTCCCAATAAAAAGACGGTGGTAATTGGAGGAGCAATATAAGATTGCACACTTTGCAAATATCTGTAAAGCGTTCCTCCTCCTATTTTTTCCATAATTGGAATCCATGCCATACCAAGTACCACAACGATTGCAGTTGCAATTTGACCAATTCTAACTAGCTTCTCCTCGCTTGAATCAGGGTATATTTTTTTAAATACATCAAGTGTAAACAAGGTAGAACTAGAATTAAAAACAGAAGCCAATGAGCTCATTAATGCTGCCATCAATCCTCCTGCTACTAAACCTTTTAAACCTGCTGGTAGTAAAGTTTGTACCATAACAGGAAAAACCTGGTCAGCTCGTTCGTAAGTTAAAATACCTTTTTGCTTTAATGCGAAAGCCATAATTCCAGGAATCAGAAAAATAAAAACAGGCAAGATTTTTAAATAGGCTCCAAAAATAGCCCCTCGTCTTCCTATCTTAATATTGTGAGCAGCAAGGGTTCGTTGTACAATATATTGATCGGTACACCAATACCAAATACCGACGATCGCCCCTCCAAAAACCATCCCTGTCCATGGGTACTCTGGATCTGAAGCGGGACGCCACATATTAAAATGTTCTGAGCCAGCGAGTAATTTTAATTCTTCCCAACTTCCAATTGCTTCAAAACCTTTGTAAGTCAAAAATAATGAACCCGCAATCAAAATAACTGTTTGCACCGCTTCCGTATATATAACCGCTCGCATTCCACCCAAAATAGTGTAGAGACCTGTGATGACTACGGTCAATACTGCACCTTGCATAAAAGTCATTCCTAACAATGCCGACACAACTATTCCTCCAGCATATATTGTGACAGATACTTTGGTAAGGACATATCCGATGATGGAAAAAATAGATAGAAACCAACGAGAGCGAGCGTCAAATCTTTTCTCCAAAAACTCAGGCATTGTAAATGCACCGCTGCGCATATAAAAAGGTAAAAATAACCATCCCAATAATAAAACTATCCAAGCATGCAATTCATAATGAGCCATGGGCATCCCTGATTCTGCTCCAGCACCAGCCAGACCGACGACATGTTCTGAACCGATGTTGGAAGCAAAGATAGAGGCACCAATCATAAACCAACCGACATTTCGCCCTGCTAAAAAGTAGTCTTCTGTATCTTTGTTCTTTTGTAAAATTACCCAAATAGCTACGCCAAATAAAATCGCAAAATAACTACCAAGGACTATCCAATCTAACGTTACTAAGGTATTCATAGTAGTTTCATTTAAAATTCTTCTAAAAATTCAATTTCCTCTAATTTTTTATTGGAGACTTTCTCAAAAAGTTCGTAAATCAATCCATCTTTCAATCCCACCTTTGGAACCATTATTTCATCACTTCCAATATGCTGTAATACATTGATATAAATCTCAGATGCAGGAATGATTACATCTGCTCGGTCAGGGTTCATCTTCAAAACAGAGATCCGTTCCTCATAGGAGAACTCTTTGGTATAAGCTCGAAGCGCCTTTAACTCTGATAAAGAAATATAATTTCCAGATGATTTTCTAGAGAGTTTAAATAACTTATTGATATTTCCTCCTGTCCCAATTCCTGTGATGGATTTTTTATTAGAAACATTAGATGATTTTATCCAACCTTTAATTTCATTAAATTTTGCAATTCGTTCTGAGTTTGATAATTTTCGGACCGAACCAATTTTAAAAGATTTACATTTTTTTAATTTTTTTCCATCAAAAATATTCAATTCAGTACTTCCGCCACCTACATCTATGTGAATGTATTGTTTTTCTTCTAAAAAGGGAATGATTGATTTATTTAAAATTCTTGCTTCTGTGTCACCAGAAATAATGTCAATCTTTAGCCCAACCATATCTCGAACAAATTCTTGTATCTCTACTCCATTTTCTGCTTCGCGCATGGCAGAAGTTGCCACGGCACTATACGCCTCTACCTCATACAAATCAATCAACAACTTAAATGTACGCATCAATTTTTCAAACTTACTTCTAGTAACAGGAGCGATTTTCCCTTTTTTAAAAACATCTTGTCCTAGTCTTAATGGAAAACGCAAATATTCCAGTTTTTTAAAGCTTACCAGATTCTCCTCTTCAAAAACCTTGACGACTTGAAGTCGGATAGCATTAGAACCAATATCAATTGCCGCTAATTTCATGATTTTATTTTATTGTAAAAATATTGTTATAATTGCCAATTAAAATCTTATCCATGAAGGTGTTTAAGGGATGAGGAATATTCAAACCAAGCGAAGTCTGCATGTTTTTTTGTCCCCGCTAAGTCTTGACAACAGATTCCCACAAAAGCCCCCGTAAATGCCGGACGATAATGGTCTCCTCCTTCTCGAACATAATCATCAGATAAAATACTTCCATCTAGCGTCTTCCCAATTGGCAGCCATTTATTCTCTTTGATCGCATAAAAAAACTGGAGCGTTTCTTTCACCATAGTAACTTTTAGAAAAATTTGTTGACAGCCTGTAAGCTCAACTGGTTCATCCAAAATATCTGTTGTCGTAAAATTATCACAACTGGTTATTTGAATATATTTCTTTTTTCCATTTCCAATTTCTCCTCCAATTATATTCAAATAATACCAATGTCCAGTATTGTAATAAGCAACTAAACCTGCCATCTGTAGAAAATGCGCTGGTTCAAATTCTATTGCAGTTGATGCTTCTGTATTGAAATCTTCAAACCTTCTAGCTAACAGACTTTGATGGTGCAAAGAACTTAATGATTCTTTTCCAAATAATCGTAAATACCCTTTTCGAGTATTTAAAGAAATCCAGTCTTCGGAAATTGGTATTCTTAAAGATTGGAAATTAATATCAATTTTATTTTGGTCAAATACTATTTTACTATTTTTTTTCTCTGAGAAAACATTATTATAATTTGGTAGAGGTATCTCTAATCTAGGTACTTTATTTCCATCTTTTAAGTATAACCAATCGTCATCTCTCCACTCTACTACTTCGATAGCGGTCTCTCTACCTAGCGTACATCGACCCCGAGAAGTCAAAGGGCGGCCCACCAAAAAAACAACCATCCACTCCCCTTCGGGGGTTTCAACTAAATCAGCATGTCCACACTTTTGAAGCGGTGCTTCTGGATTATTTCTAGCGGTAATAATCGGATTTTGGGGATGGATTTCATAGGGGCCTGTAATATTTTTAGCACGAGCCATTGAGACGGCATGACCATATTCCGTTCCTCCTTCTGCGGTAATTAAATAATACCAGCCATTTCTTTTATAAATATGAGGAGCCTCCGTAATTCCTAATGGAGAACCATTAAAAATAGAATAAACTTTCCCAATTAATTGCCGCTTTTCAATACTAAATTCTTGTAGAAGAATACCACCAAAAAACTTCCCTTTTCTATGGTCGGTTAACATACTCGTGTACCACACTCGATTATCCTCATCGTGAAACAGAGAACCATCAAAACCACTAGCGGTTAAAAAAATAGGGTCTGACCAATCTCCTAAAATATCTTTAGTCGTTACTAAATAATTGGGGGTATCCTTCCAAACTCCAGCAAAAGATTTCACATTAGAATACACCAAATAAAAAGTACCCTTTGAATAGCTCAAACAAGGTGCCCATACTCCACAAGAATCAGGATGACCTACCATATTTAATTGTGATAACCTATTGAGTGGTCGAGCGACTAGCGTCCAATTTACCAAGTCTGTGGAATGATGAATTTGCACGCCTGGAAACCATTCAAAAGTTGATGTGGCGATATAGTAATCTTCCCCTACTCGAATAATGGAAGGGTCAGGATTAAAGCCTTTTAAGATTGGATTTTTTATAGTCATGTATTCTGTTCGAAAATATTTTTTACGGATTGTTTCTTATCATCTCAAAATAAAGGTAGATTTTTATTAGAGCTATCCTATTCAAATGGGTATTCTAGTCCCATCTGCCTTCTTATTTCATCCGTAATTTTTACTAAGTCCAAGCTATTTTGATGTGACCACAGCGTGCTTTCCAACTGTCTATTTTGAATACAAAATAAACACTCTCGAATTTCATAAGTAAATCCTTTTCCAAAAGTGGGCATATCTATTTTTTCAGATATTGCTTCCTCACCATTACCTCTGACAATAGTCAAACCTTGTGCTTCGTGCCAAATGAAAGGAAGATAAATTCTTCCTTTGGTTCCATAAATTTTGGCTACCATATCGGACTGCGATATAAATCCACTCATCATATTGGCGATAGCATTTTCATATTTAAAAATAGCAGCCGCTTGGAGGTCAGCACCTGTTTGATGAAATCTTCCAGTAGCTAATATTTGTTCAGGTTCTCCTAAAATCAAGTAAGATAGAAAACAAGGATAAACGCCCATATCCATTAATGAACCTCCCGCTAAATCCATATTCAAAGTTCGGTTATCAGGACTTGGGTTTATGGCAAATGAAAAATCTGAATTAATATAATTAACTGCTCCAATTTCTCCTTTTTGCACTAATTCTAATGTTTTCCGTATCGCTGGATTAAAGCGAGACCAAAAGGCTTCCATCATAAAAACATTATTGCGCCGAGCGGCAGCAATGATATTTTTTACTTGAGATTCATTGATGGCTAATGGTTTTTCACAGAGTACATGTTTGCCTGCATTCATTGCTTCGATAGATAATACCGAATGAGAATCATGCGGTGTAGCAATATAAACGATGTCCACATCAGCATCTTTAAAAAGTTCGGTGTAGCTTCCGTAGGCTTTAGGCACCTTGTACTTTTGGGCAAAACCTTTAGCCTTCTCTAACGTCCTTGAAGCAACCGCTCCAATAGAAGTTTCTTCAATTAATAACAAATCTTTTACAAAATCATGGGCAATGCCTCCTAAGCCAACTATACCCCATTGTAGTTTTTTCATAATACTAAATTTTAATACAAATTAGTTTTCTCATCATCTTTTATTTTATCATCTAATTCTGAAACAGAAATGTCAAGTTTTCCATGGTCAACTAAAGTTTTAGCTAAAGTTGGAACAGTACGTTCTTTCGTTTCTTCAACTTTATCCCATAATTTTGACCTGATGATACACTTAGCACAATGCATAAATGCTTCTTTTACATTTACTATTATTGCAAATAAAGGAGGTTTACCTTTATGAGAAAGTAATTCTAAAACCTTTTCATCTCTTACGATTTTAGCTTCTCCATTAACTCGTAATGTTTCTCTGATGCCGGGAATAAAAAAAATCAAACCGATGTTCGGATTTTGAATAATGTTAGTTAACGTATCTGCTTTTTTGTTACCTGGTCTATCTGGAATTGCTAAAGTTTTATCATTTAAAATTTTTACAAAACCAGCAGGGTCTCCTTTAGGAGATACATCAAAATTTCGATTCGAATCAGATGTGGCAATGGTGATAAAAGGAGATTTTTCAATAAAACTCTTGCAATTCTCGTCAATATAGTCAATGGTTTTTCGAGTAACAATTTCGTTAGGATGCCCCATTATTTCACGAAGCTCTTTCTTTGTATTAATTTTTTTTTCAAATGTCCAATCCATGAAATAATATATTTTTTAAACTTCTTTAGAGATTGCTGTCGACCAACGGCAGAAGGCTGACGGGTACACACACAATTTTATTTAGAATAATCTTTATTATTTTTTCAAAAATGCTAAAATCTTTTCGGCAGCCTGTGTTGGTGTAAAACCAAATTTTTCATCCAATACCGTATAAGGTGCTGAATATCCAAAATGATTCAATCCCCATACCTCACCATGCTTCCCCACTAGTCCTCGCAACGTAGAGGGTAAACCTGCTGTCATACCGTAGGTAGGAATATTGTCTGGTAAAATTTCTGTTTGGTAGGCTATGGATTGTTTTCTAAAAAGTCCTTCACTTGGGGCAGAAACTACTTTGATTTTAAGATTATTTTTCTGAATTAAAATTTTGGCAGCATCTACAAGAGTAGCTACTTCTGAACCATTGGCTACTAAAATAACATCAGGAGTACTTTCAGTACCCATTACTTGATAAGCTCCTTTCCCAACTGTTTGCCCGATATCAGGCACTCCTTCAGTTGGTAAATCTTTGATATTCTGTCTTGAAAAAATCAATCCCGTAGGGGTATTGTTATTTTCCAGTGCCAATTTCCATGATGCCGTAGTTTCATTACCATCAGCAGGACGAAGTGCCAAAAGACTATTGTTACCCGAATGGTTTTGCAGTTCTTCCAATAATCGAAGTTGAGCTTCTTGTTCAACTGGCTGATGGGTTGGGCCATCTTCTCCTACCCTAAATGCATCATGTGTCCAAACAAAAATTACTTGCTGTTCCATCAATGCACAAACTCTGATAGCTGGTTTCATATAATCAGAAAACGCAAAAAAAGTAGCACATACAGGAATCACTCCTCCATGTAATGCCATTCCCGTTGCCAAAGCGGACATGGTTAATTCTGCCACACCTGCTTGAAAAAATGCACCTGAGAAATCTCCTTTTTTGAAAATTGTTGTTTTCTTTAAAAACCCATCTGTCTTGTCACTATTGCTTAAATCAGCGGAGGCAACAATCATGTTTTCAACTTTATCTGCCAAATGGGATAGTACCGTAGACGAAGCATTTCGGGTCGCCTGGTCAGGCTTTTGTTCAATAGCTCTCCAGTCGATTGAAGGTAATTTTTTTGAGAAAAAGGAATCTAGTTTATTAGCAGCTTCGGGGTTAGCTTGCGCCCAATTTTCAAAAGCAGTTTTTTGAGCTGTGGCTTTGGTTCGTTGTCTCGCTTTAACTTCTTCATAGAGGGCTGCTACCTCAGATATAATTTGGAAAGGATTGGCAGGGTCACCGCCCATTCCTTCAATAGTTTTTTCAAAAGAAGCACTAGACTTACCCAAAGGCTTTCCATGTAATTCGACTTTACCCTCATAGAGTTGTCCTTCATCATCTCGCACACTTTTTCCCATTACCGTTTTTCCAATAATGAGAGAAGGACGCTCCGTTTCTGCTACACATTCTTTTAACGCATTTCGGATAGCATCGTGGTCGTTGCCATCAATCGTAATGACATGCCAATTCCATGCTTCATATTTTTTAGCCGTATCTTCAGAGGTCACATCATCCACTTCTGATGACAATTGAATATCGTTAGCATCATAAAACATCGTGATATTTCCCAAACCTAAATGTCCTGCAATTCTTCCTGCACCTTGCGAAATTTCTTCTTGTACACCTCCATCAGAAATATAAATAAAGGTTTTGTGTTCGACTACTTTTCCAAATCGAGCAGCCAAAAATCGTTCAGCGATTGCCGCCCCTATTCCAAAAGCATGACCTAATCCCAAAGGTCCTGAAGTGTTTTCAATTCCTCTATCCAAATCAATTTCTGGATGACCTGGTGTCGGACTTTTCCATTGTCTAAAATTAGCCAAGTCTTCCATCGAATAATTTCCAATCAACGCCAATGTACCATATAACATCGCTGACATATGCCCTGCATCTAAATAGAACCTATCTCTATATCGCCAATGCATATCATCAGGGTCAAAATTTAGAAATTCAGAATATAAAACATGCATAAAATCCGCTCCCCCCATTGGTCCGCCAGGATGCCCCGAGTTTGCTTTCTCCACCATAGCTGCAGAAAGCATTCGAATATTATCTGCTGCTTGTAGTGAAAGATTTTTTTTCTGTTCTGTAGGTAATTCCACGGTTAAAAATATATTTGTATTGTTTTTTTTCTAAAAATTTAAAACTCGTTTTATTTCCAAATGGCTATCTCCGACAATAATTTCCCTTTGGTTTTAATCGTAATAACCACATTTTGAAAAATAATCTTTGAAGTAGCCACCTTATAAATATTTTGTGCAGTACTATCTTGAAATAATAATTTACCATTCATGTCCCAGATGGTTAATTCATCCATCAATTGATTATCCGCTAACTGGATTTGAATTTCTTGAGGTTTATGTAGTATATTTAATTTATTTTCTTCCG
>Ga0209187_1003388_pt1 | contig 13402 bp, 10 predicted proteins | sample BantaG_FD_187430 | JGI IMG/M metagenome (GOLD analysis project Ga0209187, IMG submission 187430) | Marine algal microbial communities from Bantry Bay, Ireland - BantryBay_4 metaG (SPAdes) (version 2) | ecosystem: Host-associated > Algae > Red algae > Unclassified | place: Bantry Bay, Ireland... | reverse complement strand
ACTAAAAGTGCTAAAAGGCCTTTATTATTTCCACGGTCACTAAAGCTCAGTCATCGGAGTTTCATGTTTAAAATTTTATTTTTTTTCTGGAAATCAACAATTTATTTTTAATCGTGTTTTCCACATTTCTTCAAAATGTTTTTAAAGCCACGATTCTATCATCCTCTTGGATGTCTGAACTTTTTTATGGCAACCTTCGAAATAAAAATTTAAGGGCATTAAAAGTGCTAAAAGGCCTTTATTATTTCCACGGTCACTAAAGCTCAGTCATCGGAGTTTCATATACTGTATATAGTTCTTTATTTTAGAGAATAAAATTGATCTAAAGTTGTGTCTTCACCTTCAATATAATCTTGTATGGTTTCATTTTGTTCGCTTTGCAACTTAGCAAAATTTATTACTTCTTCCTTCATCACTTGTCGCAATCTTTGTATAATAACATCCTCTACAAAATCTGTTTTCTCGATTATTATGAAATTACGGCTGCTCCCATCTTCGTTATTGATATTCATCACAGCGTGTGCTGTAGAACCGCTACCTCCGAAAAAGTCTAAAATAATGTCGTCACTGCTTGAAGCGAAACGTATAATTTTTTGAAGAAGATTTAGCGACTTTGGGTTGTGAAATTTCTTTGCACCAAGCATCTTTGTAAGTGCCTTCGTTGAGTGTCGGTTATCCTCATAGTGATATCCTTTGAGGAGCTCTGTGGCTGTCTCTATCCTCTTTTTAATCTTAGGTATCCCGCTTTCATCAGCGGGCCATAGAACATCACCTCTTTTGTCTGCATCCCAGAATGTTTTGGCCAGCCACCTATAGCCATTGATTGGTTTTTTACAAATCTTTCGCGTTATCGGATGAACAATATCCATATCATATCCACCAGGTCGCGTATTGGCAGAATTACCAGGATAGAATACGCCCATTTCATCTACGTAACTATAATGTGAAACACCTGAAAGATCCAATTCTTTGCTTTTTCTCATGCCATTAATCCATGCTCTTAGTGCTTTTTGAATAGCAGATGGATCATCTCCAATATCTTTTTTTATCTCTTCATATTTCTTTATAATATGATTAGCTTTTTCTGACTTGATCTTCCAATTTTTTAGGCTCGACTTTTCTTTTGCATAGCACAATACATATTCATGCTGATTCGATATTTGTGTTGCATTATTGTCAGACGCTGTTTCCCAAATAATCTCACCGACGAAGTTTGATCTATCAAATATTTCATCACAGAGAACTTTAAGATAAGCCATCTCATTGATCCCAATAGAAATAAATATTGTACCCGATTCATGAAGTAACTCCTTTGCAATTTCTAATCTGTTTTTCATAAATCTAAGCCACGCATCGTGGGGCATACTGTCCTTATATCCGAAAGAAGTCCTTCCCGTATTATAAGGAGGATCTATATAGATGAGTTTTACCTTTCTGTTGAGCACATGATTCAAAGAATACAAAAGAGGTAGATTGTCACCTTTAAATATGTAATTCTGATCAAAATTTAATTTGTCAGTCTTTTTAAGTCCATCAGAGGAAATTCGCTGCCATTCTCCTATTTGCTTTTTTTGAGCTATTCGTCCAGCCGCTTCTTCACCAATTTCTTGACTCAGACTGTCCGATTTCCCATCAAAGTTAAGTTGGATCATGTTACTATATTATTGCGCATAAAATTTTCTTAACTATGCACTTTCATCGCGTCTATCTTAGCTAATGTGTCATTACTACTTAATAATGTTCTGGCAAGTTTGAGATTAAATATCTTTAAGTCATTCAAGTCTACATTAAAAAGCGGTGACTTATTACTGCCATTTGCATTGAGCAACTTTGTATAACCTATTATAAAAGACCAACCCTGTAATGTACTAAAAATAGGATCGATATGTGGCAATATACTTCCATCTTCTTGCCCTCTTGTGATTTCTTTTGCTGTAAGTTTGAATGGTAAGTTCTGTATATCCTGAAGCTTCATATAATAAAGACTATCTTTTGTTGCTTCAGTCAATTTAGTTTGATCTTGTCCAGAAGATGTTGATCTAACCAATGAAAAATACTCTAACAATGTTTCCGAATATAAGAAATTCTCTTCGCAAAATGTCATGAAAGTTTCTATCAATGAAACTACAGAATCAATCCCTTTCTTATTTTTATTATTGTCGAGTGATTTATAGTATGCGTTATTGAGTGATTGTAGAGCACGAAAAGTAATTGCTAGATAGAGGTTTTCTTTACTTTGGAAGTAAGAATACAAAGTCACTTTTGTAATACCCGCTTCTGTCGCTATATCTTCCATTTTGGCATTCTTAAATCCTACCACCTCGAATATGCTCTCAGCTGCTTCAATGATATTATTTTCTTTGATTGTCCTTTTAGTGTCCTTCATATTCGCTTCTCATTCTCACAATAAGACGCTAAATTAAAAAATTAAACCCTGTGTGTATTATCTGGTTAAGAGAATGATAAAATCTTGATAGAAAATGATAGCGTCTACACGATAAAATTCAAGATTAGGCTTCCTTTAAAAATAGTTTTTTATCATTAATAATATCGATCAATATTTCTGGCACTTTATTTTGCCAGCCATCTCGTCCATTGCTTATGTTTTCATATACTATTGACGGATCTATATAAAGCATTTCTTCTTCATATTCATTTACATCTACGATCTGATCACTGTCCGTGAGATGTTTATAAAGAAACTTTATCCCTTCGGGCACTGGTAAATTCTTAGTTGTCAATAAAGATTCACCATCTTCCATAAGTGCAGGATAAGCGTATATTTTTATATTTCGAGTAAATAGTTCACCAAATGCAACCAATAATCTACCATCTTGATTCCCGTGATACTTTTCATTTATTATCTCTAGCAGTTCCCGAACACCGATTACTAGACCAAGTTTTTTGATCTTATAATCTCCTAAATAATTGATTAATTTCTGATGATTACTACAGTCCGATACGATCACTTTATACCCCAATGCACAGATCAACTCTGTTCTATCCAAGAAATCTTGATCGTCAATATATCCATTTTCATCCCTTAGATAATCAAGTGTTATTTCTGTGATATTATATGCTCTTTCTGGGTCTATATAATCTTCATTTTTAAACTGTATAAAACTCGAACGCATCACATCCTGTGTGACTAAAGTAGGTGGCCGAAAATTACCTCGAACAACCATCAATGGTTTTTTATAAAGAAACTCAGAAGCGTGAACACTATTCTTTTTTTCATCGAATATTGTTACCTCAGTAAGGTCATGCTTTACTAAATACAGAGACAATAATCTATTATCTACACCTTCAAAAACGGGTCCTTCTGCGCGGATCATGTCGACAGTGACCCTTCCTTCTAATCCTTCTACAAGAGACTTTACCATTTGTTCTGGCTTATCTCTATAGAAAAAACATGCGTATATCAAGTTGACTCCTAATGCTCCTATCGCTTCCTGTTGTAGCTTGTTGTCATTATCATGCATTTTCACATGGATGACCAAATCATTGAACTCAGAGCAAGGTTTATGTTGGAACCTTACGCCCATCCATCCATTTCCTTTGATAGTACGAGAATAGTTGATCGCAGACACCGTATCTGCAAACACAAAAAATGTAGCCATATGACACATTTCCCCTAACCGCTCATCCATTAATTTGGATTCATGATCTAGCATCTTATAGAGCCTTGACTCACAGACATACCTTCCACTATCCTCCTTGCCATATATCGCATCAGAAAATTCCTTGTCATATGCTGACATTGTTTTGGCTATAGTTCCTGCTGCCGCTCCTACTTGAAAGAAATTTCTTGCAACTTCTTGACCTGCGCCTATTTCCGCGAAAGTTCCATAGATCATATTATTAAGGTTGATCTCTAAGGCTTTCTGCTCTGTCTTTAATACTTTATGTGGATTCAGTTCTTGCATATCTAATCTTCAATCTTTTTGGCTCTCTACCGATAATGTCACAAAAATAATCAAATATTCAAGTGCCGTAGAATCGGTATAAGAAGGGGATAAAATGACAATAAAAAATGCCTCCGACAAATCTAAATCGGAAGCAATTTTTCCATATATCTAGTGACTCAATCATTCTTTTACTAATCTTGAATAATAGAGATCAATTCATCGCAAAGATAAACCTAATTATCTCCAATTAATTCTGGTTGATCAGCAGCTGGTATCTCTATATCTCCAGTGTATGATGGCACAAATGTTTTAATTGATGCTGTATCATATGGTTCTAGATTTAGAAAAGTCCATGTTTTTCCTTCATCTGACGAAGAAGCAAGAAAATATACTTTCTGAGAAATCTTAGTCTTACCAATTTTAGTTATTATCGTCTGTGGCAATATCGACTGCAATTCTCTACCAGCAAACATAAACTTACTAGGTTTTAATGGACTAATCGATTCGTAAGCTAAACCACTTTTTGTTGTCATATCATATGAAGCTTTGGCGTTCGTTACCATAACATCTTTTCCACCTGCAACTTCTATTACTGAAGGAATTGTCATATCAATATACTTTTCAAAATCACCCTTCAAAAATGCTTCATTGAATTCCTTAGCATCATTGAGTAACAATTCAACTTGAGATTGGGCATGGATTGATATTGATATGAAAGTCATAAATAGAATAGAAAAAATACTTTTCATAAGGTTGATTTTTATCTTCTTAGTAGTTATTACCAAATATTTGCTGTCTTTAACTCTATCTCTTCTCCATAAAACACCTTCGCAGTGTCTTCGAAAGACTTGGTATAGTCAGAAACGTAAAATTCATTCTTTTTGGTTCTCTCTAGAGCTAATAAATTTTCTTTTCGAAGTAATTCGGAAACAGCATTAGCAACTACATCAGTACTATCCAAAACAGCCACTTTGTTATTGAAATAAGTTTCTATTTCATTTTTAATTAAAGGATAATGCGTACATGCTAAAAGAAGCGCATCAATAATAGCAAATTCTTTGCGTCCCAAATATGTATCTATCACTGAGTGGCTTATATTTCCTTGGTAGAAACCCTCTTCAATCATTGGTGCCAAAAGTGGCGTTGCCATCGACTGTACATTGGCTTTTTGCAACCTATGTTTGATTTTATCTCTGTAAATATTAGACCTGATCGTAGCCTTGGTTGCTATTACTCCTATGTTATCATATCCTTTATCAGTGACTGCGCTAACAAGCGGATCTACCACATTTACAAACAACGTTCTTCCTTCAAAAAAATCAAGTAAAGTATTGTATGCTGCTGAAGATGCACTATTGCAAGCAATGACGATCATTTTACAATTCTGCTCAAGTAAAAACTTACTGATTTTAAGACTGTAAAAGCGGATTGCGTCAGCAGACTTGTCTCCATATGGAAGATGGGCTGTATCACCAAAATATATAAGATGCTCGTTAGGAAGTGTTTTTTGAATAGCATTGGCAACCGTAAGGCCACCAATGCCTGAATCAAATATTCCTATAGATTTACTACGTGCATCCGTAATTTCTTCCATCTGTTATAATAATGTTGCGCGCTTTCTCCCCCCCTTCGACAAGCTCAGGGTAAGACCTTCGACAAGCTCAGGGTAAATACTTAAAGTCCAAGCTTAGCCTTTACTAATGCGCTTACATCAGTTCCAGGATCTGCATACAATACTAATCCTAAACTAGAATCAAAGATGTATGTATATCCTTTATCAGCTGCTACTTCTTTAATAGCATTGTTTATTTTTGCTTGAATAGGAGATAAAAGCTCTTCACTTTTTTTGTAAATTTTCTCCTGACTAGTCTGTTCGAACTGTCCTAGTGCTTGCTCCTCTTGTTGAAGTACTGCGCCCTCAGCTTGAGCTTCTTTAGGAGATAGTAAACCATCTGCCTGTCTTTTTTGTACATCAGCGTATTTTGCTTGTAGTCCAGCGATCATTTCTTCGCCTTTCTTTTGAAGCTGCTTCTTTAGTGTTTCTATTTTAGAGTTTGCTTCTTTAACTTCAGGTAACTGGCTGATCAATTCTTGGGAATTAATAAATCCAAATTTTTGTGCCTGAACAGATAGAGTCATTGCTGCAAATACAAACGTAAAAAGTAGTGATTTGAAAATCTTATTCATAGTATTCTTGTGTTTAAAAAAATGTAGTGTCGGTAAATTTATATTTCGTTTCTTCTTTCTAATCCTGAATTTGGGTTATTTGATCCCCAATCTTTTCTTTACTTCTTCTGTCTTATCATATTCTTCAGTAACGAACAGTAGACCTGCCGCGCCGCCTTTGTCAAATATAAGGTCATATCCTCTATCCGCTGCAAAATCCTCTATTGCTGAGTATACTTTGTCTTGGATTGGAGAAACCATCTCTTGTCTCTTGTTAAATAGATCACCTTCTGGACCAAATCTTTTCTTTTGAGTTTCCCTTACTGACGTCTCTGCCGCCATGATTTCGTTTTCTCTTTGCGTTTTTTGTTCTTCATTAAGTAGTACTTGCTCAGCTTGATATTTGTTGTACATTGCTTTTATCTGATCATACTCTTGAGCGATCTCTTGTCTCCATTCCGCAGCTGCTTTGTCTATTTGTTTTTCTGCAGTCTGATAATCAGGGAAGCTACCTAGAACTTCGTTGATGTCCACTATGGCAATTCTCTGTGCTGAGGCAGATAGAGAAAGTAACATTACCATTGAAAATGCTGTAAATAATCTCTTAATCATGATATATAATTTTTATAGTTTTTCTTCTACAAGAAGAATGCCACACTGGCAAATAGTATTAAAATGAATTGAACGCCAACTAAAACGTTGGAATTGCACATTTTAGGAGGACAAATTTAATATTTCTACCCATCCTACGATACTATAGACTGAGATTGGTTTGTAAAAGTTTCGTGTGTTAAGATGGCCAAAAACGAAACTAAATTATAATGTGTTGAATATAAGAAATTTATACATATAATATCGCTATATTTTTGGGTTTTGTTAACTAAGTTTTAACTGTCGCTAAATTGATCATTAATCGACATTTGGAAGAATTGTTTACTATTTATGGTCATAAAGTAGATATTTTACACTTCAGATGTTCTTATTCGTAGAAAATAGATAACAATAATTAGCCTTAAAAATACATTCAACGTAAAATTAAGTTGTATAACTTAAAAATTAGTTTTATATTTGGATCATGAAGCAAATGCTCACTTTCATATTACTTGTTCTTGCAGTAGTGTCGGCCATGGCACAGGATATCAGCAGTGATATGAAAGATGCATTTGCCAATCAAAATTATATACAGGCTATTGCTTTATCAAGATCATGTTATGAGAAAGATACTAGTAATATTGAATGTCTAAGGATACTAGCAACTGCCGCCAACAAATCTGGAGATCAAGCGGCCGCAAAAAAGTATCTGCATATTCTAGAGAAAAAGGATTCTACTAATACTGACGTCTTTGTCCAACTAGCTAGTATCTATGAACAACAGCAACAACTTGCTCGTGCAATCAAATATTATACGATTCTAAATAAAATGCAACCTGATAATCCACTATTCTATCGGAAAAATGCAAATTTATACAAAGGATATGGAGACAAGGTAGAATCTTTTCGACTGTACGCAGAAGCCAATAAACTTAACCCGAGAGATGTGTTGACGATAAAAGGCTTAGCAGAGTTAACAATAAGCAATGATCAATTGATAATGGCAGACAGCTTAATAGAAATTGCCCTCGATCTCGATAGTATGAATATCGGAATGAATTACTTACTTGCTCGATCAAAATATAGACAAAAGCAATATTATCATGTAACTAAGATCTTTGATAGGGTCCGAGGCCAAGTGGATCTAAATAGCTACTATAATAAAATGTTGGGATATGCTTACTTGCAAATAGATTCGATTGATCTTGCAATATCAAAATTTCAACTCGCCTTGGTTGACGATAAAAACCCAGAAAAGCTACACTACTACCTTGCAACATCATATGAAAAGAAAAATAACATAGATGGTGCATTGGAACACTACGAAAAAGCAGTAGAAAGCGCTATCAGTCCAGACCTAGATCTTTACCATAGAAATGTAGGAAGATTGTCATTAAAACAGAACCAGCATAAAAAAGCGTTCTTTTCTTACAAGGATGCTTACAAATATGGAGAAGATCCTGTTTTATTGTACTATATGGCCGCAGCGGCTGATAATTATTATAAAGATAAAAGTATCGCAATAGGATACTATAAGAAATACTTGAAATCGAACCATTCTCATACAGAGTATAAAGATTATGCTGAGAAAAGAGTAAGATACCTAAAGGAAATAGTGCATCAGAAAAAGACATAGCCGTCTTTTTGAAGAATCGCTTGAAATGCGAAATCGCAAAATCACTTTTTAACGTTGAAAAATTACAGCGATTAAAAAATTTGTGATTCCGCAGCAAAACCATAAAATAAATCAAGGCGGTCGATTGTCGACTAGTCAAAAGTCTAAAAGTCTAAACAATGAAACGACTTACAAAAGCAGAAGAAGAAATCATGCAAATGTTTTGGGACCATGGACCAAACACGGTTAGTGCATTGATCGAACGTATGAATCCACCAAAACCACCGCACAGTAGCATCTCTTCTATAGTTCGTATATTAGAGAAAAAGGAATTTGTAGATCACAAAGCGTATGGACGTACTTACGAGTACTTCCCAATCATAGAAAAAGAATCTTATTCGAAGTTTTCATTAAAAAAACTCGTAAGTAACTATTTCGAGGGAAGTATGAGCGAACTGGTCTCATTTCTCGTAAAAGAAGATGATATATCAGTGAATGATTTGAAGGAACTCACTAAGAAATTAGAGGAGTAATTATTTATTGCGGAATCGCTAGAATTGCGGAATCGCAAAATCGCTAGAATTGCGGAATCGCTTTATAATGTTGACGAAACACGGCGATTACGCAATTCAAGCAGTCAAGCGATTAAGCGATTAAGCGGCATAGCCAAAACTTAAAAACAATGACTTACTTATTACAAGTTTCTACATGTTGGATCGTATTCTACGGGATCTATTTACTTTTTCTTAGAAAGGAGACATTCTTTCGTATTAACAGATACTATCTCTTGGGTACATTAGTGACTGGGCTGGTAGTTCCTTTTCTAGGTTCTTATATTCCAGCCAATGAGGCATCTGTAGAAGTTTATCAAGTTATGAACCAGTTCTCTGCAGTAGAGGTACTACCACAAGTATATAAAGAAGAAGTAACGCCAATCTTCACGTGGGCTAATCTACTTTGGGCTATATATATAATGGGCGGTATAATAGTATTTTCTCGATTTCTTTATGGATTAAATAGAATATACAGCATATATAAAGAATCAGAAATAACACCACAAAATAAATACACGCTTGTAGAATCAGAAAAATATCACTTACCGTTTTCCTTTTTCCATTTTATATTTATTAGCAAACAATTACCACTTAATAGTGAGGTGGAAAAAGTCCTCCGACACGAAGAACTGCATGCTAACCAGTGGCATTCTATAGATATCGTATTTACTGAATTGCTCCAGGTGTTTTTCTGGTTCAATCCGATATTAATAATGTATAAAGGAGCCCTAAGACAATCACACGAATACTTGGCGGACGCTTATGTCACGCAAGATCATAATAAAAATAGCTATGGCCAGCTATTGCTTCAGCAATCTACCTCAGGGTTAGAGATTGCTTTGGCAAATCAATTTTTTCATTCACAAATCAAAAAACGTATAACAATGATGTACAAAGAAAAATCGAAACGGTCAGCTATGGTAAAGTATTTAGCGGCTGTGCCAGTGTTGATAGCAATGCTGCTTATCTTCTCTTCAAACCAAATAAAGGAAAATGAAACAGAAGATGATTTGCTAGAACAAAAGGAAGAATACACTTCTCTAGAAAGTGAAATCAAAGAAAAACTTGTAGCAAAAGGAATAGATATCAAAAACATTGATCAGGACGATCCAATTCAATTAAAAGAGATTGGAGAAGCATTAACTGATATTATGAAATCTTTTGACTTTGATATCAGAGTGGAAAAAAATGGTGATTATACCTTTCCTCCTACTGATAAAAGACATGATGATATTCGAGAATACTTTAAAGCAATTAAAGCTGAAAACAGATCTGCGGTAATTAAAGTAAACTTAGAGGTTGACTCTAGACACATCACTTCACTATTAAATTGTGCCCAAGATTTAGACCTGGAAGTAATTCTTAATGATGTTATTCAGAATAAAAAGAAGGAAATTCAAATTGACGCAAATAAATTAGGAAAAACATTTCCGTTCATAGACCCAGAATTAATCAAAAGTGGGGTGAAAGGATATCGAACGATGACTGTGTTAGCAAATGGAGCATATATTCATGACAAAACTCCTATAACAGATCAAGAGGTCGTTCAAATAATTAGTTTGATTAAAGAGAAAGAAGGTCAATTATATATTAAAGCTATAAAAGGTTCTAAATGGGGGCGAATATCAAATCTAATGAGCATAGCTTCTAGTTTAGGTGTAAAGGCCGTAGTAGAAAATCTGAATTTTCCTGATAATTTCGACGGAAGAAGAATTACTCAGAGAAACTGGGAAGCGATAGTAAAAGTTCTTAACAAAGCTGATGGGAAAGTAGTCATCAATGCTGAAGCAAATGCTGATGGTAAAATGGTATATGTTGAAGTCGATTCAGAAAAATCGACAATTACAGATAAAGATATACTCAAGAAAGCACTAGCCGCGGCAAAAGGCTATAGAATAGAAAAAGGGGAAGGAAAAGCAAACGGCACATTAATTTTTAATTTTAGTCCTGGCCGTAATACCAAAAACTACCATGATGAATACATAAACCAATACAATTATGGTCAAAGCAATGAGAATAAATCAATGCTTGATCACATAAATGAGTTCACAAAAGAAAACCAGGGAGACCCTATCTTCAAAGTTGTAGAAGAAATGCCTCGTTTTCCAGGATGTGAAGACATGGAAGGAACGTCAAAAGAAAAGGAAGAATGTGCTAAGCAGAAAATGCTAGAGTTCGTTTATTCTAACCTTAAATATCCTACAAAAGCTAGAGATAAAGGTGTAGAAGGCATATGTGTTGTCGGATTCGTAATAGAAAAAAATGGAGCAGTAACTGGAGCAAAGTTGGCAAGAAACATCGGAGCAGATTGCGGTATAGAGACTATGAAGGTCATCAATAAATTCCCTAATTGGATTCCTGGAAAACAAAGCGGCATGGCCGTGAGAGTGCAATATATGCTTCCAGTAAAATTCAAACTAGAGAGCTCTTCGAAAGAAGAAACCGTTCATGTAGTTGGATACGGTGAAAATAACCTGAAACAAAAGAAGGAAAATCTAATTATTAACACAAAATCTGAACTGCCAGAAGATGTTTTTAAGGTTGTGCAGGAGATGCCTCGTTTCCCTGGATGTGAAGATATGGAAGGAACGGTAAAAGAGAAAGAAAACTGTTCAAAGCAAAAAATGCTAGAATATATTTATAGCAATATAAAATACCCAAAAGAAGCAAGATCGAAAGGTATAGACGGCATGTCTGTCATTAGAATGGTGATAGAGAAAGATGGATCAGTTACAAATGTAAGTACACTAAGAGATCCTGGTGCTGGAACAGGCGATGAAGCCGCTAGAGTAACCAGAGAAATGCCAAAATGGATTCCTGGTAAACAAAGTGGAGAGGCTGTGAGAGTTCAATACGTCTTACCTGTAAAGTTTAAATTAGAAGGAGATACCCCAAAGGATGTGGAAAATATTCTTCAAGGCAAAACAAGTGGTGTCAATATCACAAATGAAGAAAAGTCTAACATAGTCCTAAAAACCTCTAATTATAAAGGACCGCAACCACTAATTGTAATTGATGGAAAAATAAAACCTGAAACAAGCATAGAGCAGATAAAACCAGATGATATCAAAGCTATCAATGTTCTCAAAGGAGAAAAAGCGTTAGAAAAATATGGAGATAAAGGAGAAAATGGTGTGATTGAGATCACGATGAAGAACGTAAAAAAACCAGTCAAATATTTAATTGACGGTCAGCTATTTGGTGAGGAGTTTTATAATACTATTGACAAAAGTCATATCAATAAAGAAAGACCTGCAACCAAAGAAGAGAAATTCATCAGAGATATGAAAGAAGACCTGATTATAGTCAACATGTTGGCAGGCTACGGATTCAATAGTGCATATTTTCCTGGTACAAATACAGAAGATGGGTCCAATAAGGCTTTATTAGCATTTGTGGGCAATAATATAAAATATCCACGATCAGCGATAGATAATAAAATTGAAGGTGTTGTTACTATAAGATATACCGTTGAGGCTGATGGTTCGTTAACCAATTTTAATATTGGAAAGTCTCTTGGTTGGGGCCTCGATCAAGCTGTAATTGAAATGATGGAAAAATTAGCAGATGAAAAAGGACTTTGGAAAGCAGCTTATTTAGATAGGAGGTCAGTGGCTTCTTCTATGGTACTACCTGTCAAATTTAAATTGCAAAATGAACACAAAGAAGAAGCAAAATCAAGAGCTTTAACACCACCTAAATTTTCTGTAAGCCCAAATCCTAGTAATGGAAATTTCAATATTGAATATCAATTAGATAAAAACTTACCCGCTAATCTCACTCTCTATAATAGTGCAGGAAAAATTATCAAAAAGATGCTCAATCTACCTGCAGAAAATAGAATATCTCTTGATTTAAGTAATCAGAATACATCAATAATTTACATATCTCTAGAACAAGATGGAAAAGTAAAAACTATAAAAGCTAGTATTCAGAAATAGATACCAAAGTGATCACGAATAATATCAAGTAATTTGAATTAATTATAGTTGATAGGTCAATCCATTTATTTGGGTTGACCTTTTTTATATAAGTTCCTATTTATTTTATTAATATGATTACCTTTTTTAGAAATTAGGTATTAATGTTTAAATCGTTTGTGATTTTATATGATGTAGTATTTTAAAACATATACAAACCATTACAAATCACGATAACCCAATCAGAAAATGGAGGCTCTTAGTTTAATTGAGAGCTTCCTTTTCGTTTTGCTTGAGCTTTTTGTATTCTTGCAAGACAGGTATCAAAAAAATGAAAGTGTTGGTGAACTTATAGCATCAAAGTTCTTAATCTCGACGATCATTCATGGATTGATATTTTGTTTTTGCTGGCGCAAATGCTTTTTGGTTTCTAATAAATTAGTAAGCGACATTAGACATCTAGCATTGATAAGGCTACTCTTCGTGATACACTCGATATATAGCATCTGCATAATCATCCGATATAAGCATACTACCATCAGTAATAATAGCAACTCTATTGAACTTGTAAAATGACGCACTTGTTTCATCTTCTAAAGCACAAGAAAAACCTAGTGAAAGAAATACATCATTAGAATTGTACACAAG
>Ga0209187_1003387_pt1 | contig 13403 bp, 15 predicted proteins | sample BantaG_FD_187430 | JGI IMG/M metagenome (GOLD analysis project Ga0209187, IMG submission 187430) | Marine algal microbial communities from Bantry Bay, Ireland - BantryBay_4 metaG (SPAdes) (version 2) | ecosystem: Host-associated > Algae > Red algae > Unclassified | place: Bantry Bay, Ireland... | reverse complement strand
CCGATGTCCGGATGCTGCAAACTTAACAAACCTGTCTGTTTACCACTTCTCTCAGCCTGCAACAGATCTATGGCTGCTCGCGCATGGTCCTCCGGTCTCATACCACTTCATCCTCGACGCTATTGCGCAGAATGCCAATACCCTCGACCTCAACCTCTACGATGTCGCCAGGCGCAAGATAACGAGGTGGATCAAAGCGGGCGCCAGCACCTGTGGGTGTGCCTGTGATAATGATGTCACCGGGCTGCAGCGTCATGAAGGTAGAGATATATTCGATTTCCCGTCGTATGGGAAACATCATGCGGTTCAGCGTATCGTCCTGTCGCACCTCACCGTTAACGCGCGTGACGATACGCGCATCATCGAGCTGACTGGCATCGGTGAATGGCACAAGCCAGGGCCCCATGGCACCCGAGCAGTCCCAGTTCTTGCCTTGTGTGACATTGAACTTGGCGTGCCGAACCCAATCTCTGATGGTGCCTTCGTTACACAGTGTTATAGCAGCAATGTGATCATAAGCGTCATCCTGTGCGATGCGTCTGCCGGTTTTCCCGATGACAATGGCCACCTCGCCTTCATAGTCCAGCGTGTGATTTTCCGGTGGTCTTATCAGCGCTCTTTCATGTCCGGTGAAACCGCTGGCAAAACGCGGAAACAATGACATGTACTTCGGTAATTCAGTGCCATCCTTGTATTCTGCATTGCGGTCGGGAAAATTCACGCCCACACACAGGATACGCTGCGTGTTGGGCAGCACCATATCGTACACAAACTCAGTATGGGTGACATCTTTGCCTGCAGCAACTTTTGCCAGGGCATCAAACCCTTGTGCCTTCACAACGTCCAGCAGCGTGGGCCAGGATGCAAAGTCGGGGCTAAGCGCGATCATGCCCTCGTCGGTAACGGCGCCATAGTAGCTCTGACCATCAGCAGAATAACTGGCATAACGCATGTTCAGGTTCTCTCTTCCACATCGATTCCACCATACAACATTGCCGGATCATTCAGTGACAAAGCGCTCTTGTCGTTACAGGTTGATTCCCTCATATCGTTCAAGGGGCAATGATGGGGCTGGCGGCAAGGTCACTTTCTTGAATGTCCACGCCGTCGAATCGTGTGCCATGCTCAAACCAGCTTTTGGGAGCAGCTGCGCCCCAGAGCGTCTGTCGTTGAGGATCTTTCAAGTCCCACTTGATAGGTTCAAGATCAGGATCCACGGTTTGATAGTCTGAACAGTAAATCTCTATTCTATGACCGTCCGGGTCGAGTATATAGAGAAAGAAGGCATTGGAGATACCATGACGCCCCGGACCGCGCTCTATGTTAGACACATAACCGGTGGTTGCCATAAGATCAAGCAGATCAATAATGTTCAGTGGCGTGGGCACCCAGAAGGCCACATGGTGCATACGCGGACCCGTGCCGTTAGTAAAAGCCATGTCGTGGACACCGCCCTTACGATGCAGCCAGGCCGCCCACAGTTTTTTGCTTTCTTCATCTTCAGTGTATTCGGTAACGCGGAATCCAAAATCACTGTAGAAAGTCGCTGATGCATCCACATCGGGAGTGAAGCAATTGAAGTGATCGATGCGCAACGGTTTTACGCCGCGATAGAGCGCATACTTCTGATGGATCGGCTCCAGCCTGTCCATCTTGTGATAAAACTCTAACGGTATACCGATGTTGTCAGAGCTCAGCAGAGTTTTTCCCTGATACGGACGCTTGACCCAGGAAGTGGGCCGCCCCTGTGCCTTGAAGTAGGCTTCTGCCTTGTCCAGATCCTGTTCGTCGAATGTCTTGAAGCCCATGGCTTCAACGGTGCCAGGGGCATCGGATTTTTGCAGAACAATACAATGATGACCACGCTCTTCCATGGCCCTTAAATAGACGTGGCTGTCGCTTTCGTCGGTAACCTGCAGGCCGAGAATATCAGTGTAGAAGGTTCTCGAGGCCACCAGATCCTGAACATTCAGGTAGACATGGCTCAAACGAATGATGTTGAAATCGGGGTATAGATTAGGCGCTGGAACGGGCATCAGAGGGCTCCCAGTCTGGTGATCTTATGCTGACCGGTGGCAAAGCCAATATGTTTTTGTTCCATGAAGAATTCGAATGACCAATCCCCGCCATCGCGACCGATACCGCTGGCCTTGACACCGCCAAAAGGTGTGGGAAGGTGCCGCACATTTTCAGAATTCACCCAGATCATGCCTGCCTCCAGCTTGTCGGTGAATTGCAATGCGCGCGTAAGATCGTTGGTCCAGAGGTAGGCGGTGAGCCCATACGGAATATCGTTGGCCATCTGCAGCGCATCGGCTTCGGTGGCAAACCCAATGGAGGTCAGCACCGGGCCGAAGATCTCTTCCTGTGCAATACGCATCTGGTTGCTGGCACGTGTAAACAGCGTAGGCCGAATGAAGTAGCCCTCGTCACCAACCGTGATACCACCGGCTGCAATCGTCGCACCATCCTCTTTGGCGATACTGAAATAATCGACCACCTTGTGATAGTGCTCTTCGGTAACCAGTGGACCTATTTCTGTTTGCGGATCCAGCGGATGACCTACTTTGATGTTATTGACTCGTTCAATCAGTTTTGCTTCGAACTCTTCGCGAATACTGTCCTGTACCAAAAGCCGCGACGATGAAGTGCAACGCTCACCATTGATCGAATAGATCATGAAGATCACGGCATCCAGCGCGCGATCAAGATCAGCATCCTCGAATACGATCACCGGGTTCTTGCCACCGAGTTCAAGATGGCTGCGTTTCAGGGTATCGGCGCCCTGTTTGATAATCAGGCTGCCGGTTCGGCTCTCACCCACAAACGCAATCGCCTTGATCAATGGATGCTTGCACAGAGCTTTGCCAGCGCCTTCACCAAAGCCATTGACCGTATTGAGCACACCGGCTGGCAGGCCAGCCTCTTCGGCAATTTCCACTAATAGTCGAGCGCTTAGCGGTGAGGCTTCGGCTGGCTTGTGTACCACCGTGCAACCGGCCGCAAGAGCGGGAGCGATTTTCCAGGTGGACAGCATGAACGGCGTGTTCCAGGGCGTAATAACACCTACAGGACCGATGGGAACGCGTGTGGTCACGTTCATCAAGGTCGGCGATTTCAGATGCAGCCCATCACGAGCCTGTACTACCTGATCTGCGAAGTAGCGAAAGTTCTCTGCACCGCGAAGCGCCGCCTTGGACATGAATTTGTAGGCTTGACCGGTGTCCCAACATTCGCACAAGGCAATTTCATCAGCTCGCGCCTCGATACCCTCGGCGATCTTGATCAGTACATCGCGTCGCTGCAGTGCAGGCAGGTCACGCCACTGATTGAATGCGCTCGACGCAGCTTTCGCGGCTTGATCTATGTCATCAGCGTTGCCATGTGCGATATCGCAGATCAGGCTCTTGTTGACTGGGGAGATAGACTGGAATACACCTTCGGAACCCGGAGCATCCTGTCCACCAATGCGATTGAGAACACCGGTATTGCGAAAGCGCTGCAAATAGCCATCAAGCTTGTCGACGTTGTTGTTCAATGCCGTCATGCAATGCGCTCCAGGTGTTCTCTTGTATTGCCAAATTTTGGGGACAGTGTTGCATCGATGTCCCGCATTTCCGCGGAAAGTGCGATCGAATGATTGCTCATTGCAGGCTCGACAAAGCGCCTCAATACATCAAATATTCGCTCGATAGCCGCCTGTTTGACCTCTTGTGTTCGACCGGCACGCAGTCGCACGGACAGATCAATGAAGCCATGTGCGGCACTGCCATCGGCAATGGCGTAATGGTTAACGCGTGTGGCACGCACGCGTATGCCGGGCATGGGGAAGGTGTCGATCCGTGCAGCCTCAGCGCGAATTACCTGACATAGCTCAGCTATATCGATCACCTGCTCAAGGTTCTCTGAATATTGAAGTTCGAAGTGAGGCATACTATTAATAGTGAACATGATAATGATTGCGATGTTAAGTAAATCGCTCGCGCTTGTCAATTCCGATTCTGAAGCGGGCGAGCCACACTTATAAATCGATTCTTTTTTTGTTGCATGATGAAACCAAAAACACTAACAACTTCAGGTTTACCGTCCACTTCGCGCTCCTTGCCAATCGCGCTGATCCGGGCTCGCGAAGGCGTGATGATTCCCATCCGCGACATGCTGGTAGATACCGGTATTACCGAACAACAATGGCGAGTGCTGCGGGTGTTGTCCGAATTTGGCGTTCTGGATACCAAGACTCTGGCCGATCGCTCCAGCCTGCTTTTTCCAAGCCTTACCCGTATCGCCACAACGCTTCGCAAGAAAGGCCTTATCACTCAAACGCGCGATGAAATAGATCGACGCAGACAGTTCATTGCTATTACCAAGGCAGGCCAGAAGATTATTGACGACAACGGGGCACGTGCTGCTCTGATCGTTGCAGGCTTCAAGCACACCCTGGGTGAGTCGGACTACGAAGTACTGCTTGACCTGCTCGCGCGCCTAGATCCAGGCGCCGGTGGTGCGTAGCGATTGGGGTGCCGGCTGACAAGGCCATTGTCTTGGGCATGACGGGCGGCACAGACTGAATATGCCACTCCATAACCGCGGCTAAGTTTGTCTGTCTATTCTAAAATCTTCATGCAACTTACCCCAATGCACCCGCAAGCCATCCTTGTGCCGTTCGTGCATCGGCAGTTCATCAAGCGCTGAAGGCCAGAGCTCACGGGCGCTGCGAAGAGTGTCAAGCAGATGCGGCTTGATCGCTCGCCACGGTATGCCAGAGCGTGTCGCCCACGATTGAAAATGGGCCATTGATACGAGGTACCATTCTTTCGTTGTTGCCAGATTCAGTGCATATCTGGATTCGTTTTCGATGTACACACACGTGTTCACAATATCGTAAGCGGGTGAGAGTTGCGGAGTAAACTTATCCGAATATAAAAAGCTCCAGTTTTTCAAATGTGCGTCGCCGTTTGCCAATAGGATATTGACAAGTAGTCGCCGTGCAAATTGTTGAGCGTCAGCCAAGCCATCCTCTGAGTAATCATAGATAACCTTGCCAATGTTTTCGTAGTTGGCCGAAGAGTATTTCTCGTGAGGATACTTCATCAGAATCTGAGCGAAGTCTTCCATGTGTATACGTTCATTATTTTCTCGATCAAAACGCTTGATGGCAAACGCGTACTGTTCGTCAGGCAAATTGATCTGAGGAAAGCTGTCTATTTGGTTCATCTCCACAAGCTTGACCTCTGGGATGTTCACACCTGCAATACTGGCAAGCGACATGGCAGTGTATTCATTCAGTGGTACAAACTTATGCGTTGTCGATGGTGTTTTTACTATCCAGTCTCCCAGCACATTTCCGTCAGCCACGTTATAGCGACCATCCATCTCCTTCATGGAAAATTTCATCTGAACACCTGCCAGAGAAAATTTGTTTTCCTGGGCATTTTTTTCAAGTTTTATCGCACGTCCCTTTCCGTTCTGCGTGTTCAACACATAATCAGGAACGTCTTGCGGATCCATTGGTGTAGCGACAATGGCACCCGGTAAATCCTCACCCAGATATGACAGAATATGAAATTCGTTATCAACATGAACTTTAAGCGCTTGCGCTATCAGCTCGCGCAATGAGCCCTCTGGCAGCAAGTTTGAGAGTACGGGATGCAGCCGTTGCCTTTTTACCCAGGGCTCAGACATAAGCTTGTGAGCATTTATGACATTGGGATGTGTGCTTAGGGTAAAAGTCGGACGCTCAGGGTTATCCCGAAAACCATCGGTAAAGCTCAATACATTGCGCCCATTACGAAACCCTGCAACGTAAGCAACCAACACACCGTGAAGAGTCAATTGCAAGACAACCGCATCTGTGTTGGTGTTTGCATTCATTCTTCATTTCCCAGTATTCCTTGCCACGGATCGTCGGCAAGGGATTTCTGGTTTGAGGAGTGCTTTGGCTCGGTTGACCGTGTTGTGTCTTCAGCAAGGATGGACAACACCGCACGAAGCTTTTCGTTTGGAACAAGCAGTAATTCACTTTTGAGACCGCTGGCGATAAGTTCAAGAGTATCAAGCCGAGGGTTACCTTTTGATTCAAGGCGTTGATACTGCTGACGCGACATGCCAACTCGAAGCATCATGTCGTGCTGCTTTAAGCCCAATGTGAGGCGACGCTCTTTGATCTGGCCGAGTAACTTCTGCATCGGAAAGCCTGTATGTTGCTATGAGATCTTAGGCAACATATTAGTTTCTATTTTCACTAAAGGCAATACATGAGTTTCTATTTGGAGAAAAATAGCCCATTTTTTCTGGCGATAGCAACTTATACATTGCTTATATCACCACTCTCATCAAATAAGCTAACACCTACAGAGGAGCGATTGTCGCCTGATCAATGAATGCTATGGGAAGGGCAGAAGTAACCGATCATTCAAAATAGGTGGAACTGACATGGTCACAATTCGTGGATTTTAGATGTTCCTTGTCTTACCTTTGGTACGTCCATGTACATCTGAAGTCCGTTTCGGGCCCGGGATGATCACAATTGGACCATCTCAGCCCCTGCAACTGTAAAGAACCGAAAACCAGGATATCAGCAAGAATGCGGGATTAACTCGGCCAGAACGTTGACCATCACCTGAGGATGATTAGCCAACTCAAACCGAAACGGATGAGGGAAACACAATACCCACTTACGGACAGCTCTGTGCTGCCGGAGATTATCTAGCAAAAGTGCGTCCGTATTCACCATGCGTCTAACGCCACGACTGGTGCAAGTGCCGCGACGCTTGTAACTGATCGCCACAAGATGTTCATGGCTGCAGCTCTCGCAGCACAGGCCAGAGAGGTGCATTCAAGAGATCCTCAAACGTCAACGGCGGACCTTCAATCGACAATCCTGCACCTCGTTGAATGGCTTCGTGTATCCATTCAATGAGAGCGGAAATTGGCTTACCATCCAACATTTCTTGAGAGCTACCGCGACACAAACCGAGATCATTTTTTACTATGCCATCTCGGATATCTTTTTTCAGCTTGAATAGAACGTTTACCCTGCTATTGCATAAAATTTCGAGTCCAGAAGCTTATAGAGCGGTATATAAGGCGCCGCACGGAGTTTTTACTGGATTGAGTTTAGTCATACTAAATGAGATCCAGGAAAAATGAGTACGGCGACTTAGATGCTGCTATAGAAGCAGCGAAGCGGTTCTGGGCCGAAATTTTATGCAATAGCAGGGTTTAGTATCCACCAGACTACAAGTACAAGTGCGATAGAAGTAATCAATACATAGAGCAGGGCTTTCATACCAGATGGCTTTAACAAAGGCACGAGCTCTACCAGTGTTCCACTACGGCCATATCGAAGTTGCGCTATGCGAAGCAGCAAACCAGAAGTCAATAGGGCCCCCACAAACAGCCAGGAAGGAGAATAAATTTGAAAAACATATTTGAACACTACCCGATGTTTTCCAAACCATTTCCTGCGTGGACACCTGTTGTAGTGCTCATTCAAAGCGTCAGTAAAAAGTTCAAATAGTCTCCGACCTGATTCCGCAGCTTGAAATAGCGACAGCATGACGGTTTTTTCCGGGTGGCCTTTGGCTTGCTGCCCCAATTCAGATGGCAGCCGTCGAAGTACCTCAAACGATTCAGGATGACCTTGTCTACGGCCATATTCGCAGGCAGCTGCTATCGCTGCCGCCATCGCACCGACCGAAGTACCTCCAAGTGCGCAAACGATACCTGCGTGCAATTTCAAGGATTGCCCAAGGATAGACTACACCACTGGCAACACCGCCTTTCATAACGATATCGCACCAACGATCATTGGGTGGCTCTTCGATCAAAGGATCGGGCAAGACAGACGATTTGTGTGAATCTGTTAACGGGTCAACCATTGCTCATCCTTCTTGTCTACCCACTCTGCATCACCTAAGTCTTTCAAGGCTGAATATGAGTGTTGCATAAAATTCCGGCCGAAAGCGGTCCCGCCCAGAACGGCTTCGCTGCTTCTATGGCAGCATCTGAGTACCGGAGGCGGCCCCGCTGTACTCATTTTTCCTGTACCCCTTTGATTTTTCCTGCATCCCATTGAATGACTAAACTCGACCCAGGAGAAATTCCGGGCAGTAGAGAGCCGCCTCCAGTACTTATATACAGCTCTAGAAGCTTCTGGGACTCGAAATTTTATGCAACACTAGCGTAAAGCTTCTCGAATCGATTGACGTTTACATTGGTTTGATACACTGGCCAATTATGCTACCGAGAGATTTCATCCATGCAAACTCGCTATGATGTCGATTCACTCATTAACTGTGTCAAGAAGTTGTGTGTAAAGTCCGGCATGAATGATTCAAGCGCCGTTGATGTAGCAACGGTGCTAACAGAAGGCGATTTGCTTGGGCACGATACGCACGGGTTGATGCTGCTGAAGCCCTACCTTGACGCAGTCAAAAGCGGTGACATGCTAGGACACGGAGATATCAAAGAGCTAAGTTCAAGGCCAGCCGTTGCCAACTGGGACGGCAAATTCTTAGCCGGACCGCATTTAACTTTACGCGCTATTGATTCCGCAACAGCAATGGCTAAAAAATACGGAACCGGCCACGTTGTCATCCGACGAAGCTCGCACATTGGAGCGCTTGCTGCTTATCTGGAGAAACCCGCAAGAGAGGGATTGCTTGTTCAAGTAGTTTGTAGCGATCCATCGGTTACAGGTGTTGCACCCTATGGTGGATGCGAACCTTTGTTTACGCCCAACCCAATGGCATGGGGGATACCCACATCCAACGATCCCATAATGATCGATATATCAGCATCCACCACTACAGTGGGTATGAGTGCCCGACTTCATCAAGAAGGACAAACCCTTGAGCACAATTGGTGGTTAGACTCTAATGGCAAGCCGTGCAACAATCCATCTGTCATGTTTCAAAAACCACCGGGTAGTCTTCTACCATTAGGCGGAATGGATGCTGGCCACAAAGGTTTTGGGCTTGCATTGTTCGTTGAAGCACTCACATCCGGGCTTGCTGGTTTTGGCCGAGCGGACGGAATTGATATTTGGGGTGCTAACGTCTCAGTTCAAGTAACCGACATTGAAGCCTTCGGCGAAACGCAATCCTTTCTTAAGCAGATAGATTATCTAGTAGAACAATGCGTCAATAGTAAGCCTGCTAAGCCTTCGATACCTGTTCGCGTACCAGGTCAAAGAGGACTTGCCTTAAAAAGAGAGCAACTGAAAAAGGGCGTGTTACTACATGAGGCTATTATGCCTGTGTTGAAAGAGTTGCTGGCAAACAGCGAGATTGAAGGTCCGCTAGTAATTCCATAGCAACTATCCATAGCAACTATCCATAGCAACTATCCATAGCAACTCAAGGCACCCTTATTTTTTCACACCAATTTTGCTAAATTGTTGTAATTTTACTTGATATCAATATGCCGCTCATGAACGGTTTTGAGTTCCTAAAACGGGTGACGATTGACCTCGGCCCGAAATTATCCGCATCGATAGTGATCATGCTGACATCATCGCTTAGTCAAGCCGACGCAGCACGTGCCAAAGAGTTCGGGTTTATAAAAACCTACTTTGATAAGCCACTGAACATAAAACAGTTGGAGCGTGTGGCTAGCTGGCATAAGCATTGAAAAGAAATTTATGCATAGCAGTGGTGCGAAAATCTATCGGACTGCTAACTTGAAAATATCCGAGACTAGTAGTTTTTTCGTACACGGAAATCTTCTCAATTCCTGCATAAATGGACAATCTATTGCGGTTGAACTACCGCTTCACTTGACTGTCAGAAGACTTGATTAGCGCCACCGAAGCGTAAACCCTAGCGTAAACGTTTGGTATATGTGGCGGTATGACCCCTGCCCCAATGATCAACGCTGTACAACACAGGTATGCATAATCTATAATTAAAGTGACAAAATTACTACAAGTCCCGAGACGGGTTCGCTAGACATCTGGAGCCCTTGCCATTTAAATTAACCGACCTCCTTACCGAAAGGTAGGTCCCTATGCCGTTTACCTGTCGCTGCAAAAATCGCATTCGCTAACGCGGGTGCAAACGGTGGAACTCCAGGTTCACCGATGCCTGTGGCGTGTACAGAAAACGGGTGCTCAACGATATGAGTATGAACTCTTTTCGGGTATGAACTGATTCTGGCTACCGGATAATCATGAAAGTTTGAATTGCTGACAGCACCATTAACGTAGTTGATTCCAGAATACATGGCTATGGTCATGCCCATTACAGCAGCACCCTCCATTTGCGACGCTACACGTTCAGGGTTGACGCAAAAGCCACAATCAACAGCGGTGTGTACCTCAGGAATGCTTAAGATGCCGTCGTCCGTTGTTCTAATCTTCACGACAGTGGCAACGTACGTAACAAAGCTGCGATGTGCAGCGATGCCCAGCGCTTCGCCCTTGGGCATATTCTGACCCCAACCTGCTTTTTCTGCCGCAAGCTCTACCACCCCACGCAGTCGGCCTGTATCGTTTGGAAATTCTTCATAGGGTTCACCATAGTTCCACAGATCCTGCATATCTGCGGCAACAGGATCAATTATACGAGCCGGACCTATTAGCTCTAGCAACATATCTTTGGGATCACGACCCAGCTCGTGAGCAAGCTCTGCAATGAAGGATTGAACACCCCAGGCGCGCGGTATGTTTGACACTGCACGGAACCAGCCAATACGCGTATGCGACTTTGCCTCGCCAGCTTCAATTGACATATTTTTTACATCTATTGGCGTATCTAACAACCCCATCCCCGCTTCAAAACCGCTGGTGATGCCGGGATCGGGTGCAAAGGTAGAAACGATAGTTGGAGAAACAGAGCGATGACGCCAACCGACGACCTTGTCGTGGTCATCAATGGCGGCATCCAGTCTTTCCACAGATGTCGTGTGATAGAAGCTGTGCTTGATATCATCTTCACGCGTCCACTGTAGTTTAACTGGCGTGCCCATCTCCTTTGAGACCATCGCAGCCTCAATTACAAAATCACACTTTGATTTGCGACCAAAACCACCACCTAACAAGCTGACGTTAACAGTAACTTGCTCAGGCGTGAGCCCAACAGCTTCCGCGACATCTGTGCGCACACCATAAGGACTTTGCACCGGTGCCCAGATTTCAAGCTTGCCATCTTTATAATCAGCAACGGCCACTAGTGGTTCCATTTGCGCATGTTGCATATGCGGTTGGTAATACTCGTGAGAAACCACTTTTTTTGCGTTGGCGAATGCACCATCAGGATCACCAACCGTGCGCAGTACCTTTCCCGGTTGGTTGGCGGTGGCGCGCATTTGCTGTGCGAATTCGGGAGTGTTGTAGTTATCGTGCGGGCTTTCACTCCACTCAACTTTCAAGGCTTTTCTGCCTTTTATGGCGGCCCAGGTGTTAGTCGCCACAACAGCAATTCCACCCAATGGAGCAAATTTAGCTGGCGGCATTGCTCCTGCAATTTCAACAATTTTTTTTACACCGGGTACTTTCAAGGTTTCACTTGAATCTACAGATTTGACTGTTGCTCCAACAACGGGAGGCCTGGCGACCACGGCAAACAACATACCCTCGACAGCGTAATCCGCACCGTAACGTGCTTTACCGGTCGTGATGTCATGCAAATCGATAATAGGAACGTCACCTTTACCCATGTAGCGAAATTCATCGTCTGTTTTGAAGGTAAGTTCTTCAAACGCTGGGACTTCCATGGCCATAGCATGACTGGCAAGTTCCCCATAGCCTATTGATTCTCCGGTCGGCTTGCCCTCGTCGTCGAGTTGTAGTACTTGATGATTAGAAGCTTTGACTCTGGTAGCGTCTGTATCCCAATTCTTCGCCGCTGCCTGCTCAAGCATGTGTCGAACAGATGCACCCATCTGGCGCATCGGCTGTATATAATGACGCAGACTGCGGGAACCATCAGTATCCTGATTGCCATACTTCGGCTCATCACCTTCCGCCTGAACGATCTTGACACGCGACCAGTCTGCCTCCATTTCATCGGCTAGTACCATCGGTACACTCGTCCTCGATCCAGTACCCATCTCAGCTCTGTGAGCGGTAAGTATGACGGTCCCATCCGATTCGATATTGACAAAAACGTGTGGGTTGATAACCGTCTTGTTAGGCATTCCCTCGGCACCTGTAGGATAGGACTTAAAGGCTAGTGCACTCCCGGGCATAAATTGCATGCCGATCATAAGCCCGGTACCTCCACCCGTCATTTGAAGAAACTGACGCCTGCTCACCTTATTGATAGCTACACTTGTATCCGTACTGATTGCGATTAGACTTTTTCCTTCGATCTGTTGCTCTATTAGCTGTTCAATTTGATGTCTCATGATCAACCCTCCGAGCTTTCAACAGCAGCCATTGCAACCGCATCGTGAATTCTTTCATAACATCCGCAGCGGCAGATATTGCCAGCCATCGATTGATCTATCTGATCATCAGAGGGTTTCGGTGTCGTCGACAGGAATGCAGCGGCACTCATGATCTGGCCAGCCTGACAATAGCCGCATTGAGGGACATTCATAGCACGCCAGGCTTTCTGAACAGGGTGATTACCATCACTGTCAAGTCCCTCGATAGTGGTTATTGCCTTGTCAGCAACAGCTTCCATTGTCAAAAGACAACCACGTGTCGCAATGCCATCCAGATGTAACGTACAGGCACCACACTGACCGGTCCCGCAACCATATTTTGTACCGTATAAATTGAGCATATCCCTGACGTACCAGAGCACCGGCATTGATGGGTCACCATCGAAGCTGCGCTCCACACCATTCACCTTTAACGTTATAGCCATAAATATTTCTCCTTATAATTCCAGGATGAAACGAAAGCCACTCTATCTATTGATGAATGCCTGGATCAATGGGGGCGAAACGAGTGTGCTTGAAGGTTACTCTTGTAACGAATGGCCGCGCAATCAGTCATTGTTTTGGCAAATTGACGATCCACCTTGCTGAAATATGTACACAAACAAAATCCTACACGCTTCCAGTAAATTTCACAATATCCATTCAGATTACACTGCTGGTCAAAAAATCCCTCCTACCATGCCGACTATTGAACCGACGAACAACGCCGCAGGGCAGGATACAGGGACAATCGAAATGCAGGGTTTATTGTTTCACGAGCCCTTAGCAGAGTGTACTGATATCACTGACAGTTTCCGCTTTAATACTCTGTGTGTATTGCAACTACGTACATCGTGTAAAAGCGAAAGCGGCAGGCGCTAATGAGCAGGAAATCCGGCAGACTGTAGCAATGGCTGGTTTTGTGTATTGGTGAAAGCATATTTTATCAGTGCACAATATGATTTCAGTAATATAAAAAGCAGTTAGATGCTCATATTGCAAAGTAAACAAATCGCGCCGTGTATCTATGGGCG
>Ga0209187_1003385_pt1 | contig 13406 bp, 9 predicted proteins | sample BantaG_FD_187430 | JGI IMG/M metagenome (GOLD analysis project Ga0209187, IMG submission 187430) | Marine algal microbial communities from Bantry Bay, Ireland - BantryBay_4 metaG (SPAdes) (version 2) | ecosystem: Host-associated > Algae > Red algae > Unclassified | place: Bantry Bay, Ireland... | reverse complement strand
GCGAAAAACAGCAACCCATACAACTACCCGATACCGCCCCCATATTGGTGGCTAATTGCTTTGCAAAAGCAGGCGATACATGGCGCATATACCTGAGTAGCAGCGCACCCACAGATGAATTTACGGGGCAGTTTGAAGTCATTGAGGATGCTCTTGTAAATATATTTGACGGTAGTTCTGAAATCTTGCTCAACCACACCCAAGATGGTATTTATGAAAGTAATGCCCCGCTCGCAGCAGATAAAACCTACCAACTAAAGGTCACACATCCCAACTATCCTACACTAAGTTCCAACCTCACCGTTCCCACTCAGCCGAGTGCCGTCAATATCAAATTTACTATCAACGAAGATACTAACAGCAGACTTGAATTTGAACTTGACGATGTTCCAGACATTGATAATCAATACTTTATCGAAGCAAAAGCTATCTATATTACCCCCGATGGCTGGGAGAGTAGCCAATTAATTTATTTCAATGAAGATACACCTCTGGTAGATTTTAGTATAATCGACGGTTCCAAATCGCGGCTGTTTTTCAATGACCAAATATTTCAAGGCGGCAATATTGAATTCAAATTTGACACCAATATTGATAATTATACAGATATTATCTTTACAATTGCTCACGTTGATGAAAATTTTTATCGGTACAATCAAAGTGTTGACCGACAATCAAATAATACAGAAAATCCCTTTGCAGAACCTAGTCCTATTCATTCAAATATAAATGGCGGGCTTGGTATCTTCGCAGCTTATCATAGTGTTACAGATACCATTTCTATAGAATAGAAAAAGGTCGCACTCATGCGCGACCTTTTCTAAATATATTTTAACACAAAAAAACAACCTCCATCACAATAAAAAATAAGGCTACTCCCTTCAGTCATTGCAAGCCGGGAAATTTACGGGAATGTTGGGATATACGCTATCGTGGAATTACAGGCAATTTGAAAACATCAATGAAGGCAGAGCATTTTCATTTAAATATGATAGACGACATGATTTTTCTACGGCTGTCAGCTATCGGATTTCGCCTAAATGGGATGTGTCGGGTACATGGGTTTACACGACAGGACATGCGGTGACTTTGCCCACCGGAAGTATTGCCAATCCTGTGAGTTACTACGGACCTATACTCGTTTATGGGGATAGAAATAATGGCAGAATGCCGAACTATCATCGATTTGATATGAATATTAGTCGCACGACCAAAGGCAAAAAAAGAGGCAATGTAGAACACAAATTCAGCGCAAGCATCTACAATGCTTATGCTCGAAAGAATCCTTATTATTTGCACATAGATGAATATGTTACATTCGGAGAAAATATGTTTGATGTCGTCAGTCGGGAAACTAAGGCGTATCAGACCTCTATTTTTGGGATAGTACCTTCTATTAGTTATGATTTGAGCTTTTGAGTTTAGCAAAAAGAAAAGGTCGCACTCACGCGCGACCTTTTCAAAATATATTTTAACACAAAAAAATGATACCTCGTCTATCGACTAGCATTCATCGACAATAAAAACTCATCATTATCTTTTGTGCCTTTCATGTTATTTCTCATAAATCGCATCGCTTCTTCCGGATTCATATCGGCGAGTTGATTACGGATAATCCACATACGCGAAATCGTATCTTTATCCAAGAGTAAATCTTCGCGGCGCGTACTCGACTTGGTGAGGTCAATAGCCGGATAGAGGCGTTTGTTGGCAAGTGTGCGCTCCAATTGAAGCTCCATATTACCAGTACCTTTAAACTCCTCGAAGATGACGTTATCCATCTTAGAACCCGTCTCGGTAAGTGCCGTAGCGATGATGGTCAATGAACCACCATTTTCGATATTACGTGCTGCACCGAAGAATTGCTTTGGTTTGTGTAGTGCGTTGGCTTCTACACCACCCGAAAGTACCTTACCACTCGCTGGCGCGACTGTGTTGTGCGCTCGTGCAAGACGTGTGATAGAATCCAGCAAGATGATAACATCGTGACCACACTCTACCAATCGTTTGGCTTTTTCCAAAACGACATTCGATACGCGGACGTGACGCTCGGCAGGCTCATCAAAAGTCGAAGAAACCACCTCTGCATTTACACTACGTTGCATATCTGTCACCTCCTCTGGGCGTTCATCCACCAACAAAATCAATAAATAACACTCTGGGTGATTACGTGCGATAGAGTTGGCTATATCTTTCAGTAAGAAGGTCTTACCTGTTTTGGGTTGTGCTACGATAAGTCCACGCTGCCCCTTACCAATCGGCGCAAACATATCTATAAAACGATTGGAGTACAATTCCGAACCAGACGATAAATCCAATCTTTCGTCCGGGAAAAGCGGCGTCAGGTAGTCGAAAGGAACACGGTCACGGGCTTCTTGAGGTGCGCGTCCGTTGATGAAAGCGACTTTGAGCAATGCAAAATACTTCTCTCCTTCTTTCGGCGGACGAATCGCTCCTTGAACAGTATCACCGGTACGCAATCCAAAAAGTTTGATTTGCGAAGGCGAAACATAAATATCATCAGGCGAAGTCAGGTAATTATAATCAGCCGAGCGCAAAAATCCGTAGCCATCGGGCATCATTTCGAGCACACCGTCCCCTTCTATTACACCATCAAAGTCAATATTGAAGGAGACTTTATCGTCGTCGTCTCTTCTATTTTTATCGCTTTTTCTGTCTTTGCTATCTCTGTCCTTGTCGCGGTCGTATCTGTCAGAACGCTCTGCTCTATCCGAACGCTCTGGTCTATCTGCTACACTTTTCTTTGGTCGCTCTACCACAGGTTTTTCGACAAACTTCTCCGCAGGTGCTTCTTTTTTGACTGCTGATTTTTCTGCCACTACTTCTGCCACAGGCTCAGGGGTTCTTTGTTTTTTAGCTGGCTTTTTGTCTTCGCTTTCTTTCGGCTTGCGTTTTCTGACACGCGGTTTTTCAGCCTCGCTTTTTACTCTTGGTGCTTTGGCTACTTTGGGCTTCGCTGTCGCGCTACCGCCCGCAATTGCCTGATAATCAAGGATTTTGTATATCAGGTCTTGTTTAGTTAATTTTTTGTATGATTTGATTTCCAGTTTTTCTGCAATTTCGCGCAGCTCTGGAACAAGCATTTCATTCAACTGAAGTATATCGTACATGCTATATTTTTTTTATTTTTTTTAATGAGTATTTTGGTGAGTTTTATGAATTTGAAAATTTATTATGCAATTCTTATACCTGACAACAATTCGTCGTCAACAAGAAAAACATATCAAGTTTATTGAAAAATTCAATTCGCAAAATAGATGTCGTTTGGAACGGAAATTTGACATTGGAATGTCGAAATGAACTATTAGGAGATAACGTATAAGTGAGTGTCACACTGAAAAGAGTGTTATCGACGAAATTATACGAACTTCACTAGGAAAAGTTTTGAAAATTTTGTATAGAATAAATATTAAGTTATGATTAACGGGACACTGTCCAGGAAATAATGAGGTTCTTATCAATACAACAGGGGAAATATTATATTGCAACAGAGAGCTAAAAAACGGATATTCTCATATCTAACGGCAAAGTTACATTTAAATTTTATAAATCAAATACTATCTTTGCAAAAAAATAATAAAAAATAGAACTGAATAATTGTTAGATTGTGTAATTTCTTTTTAGTTTTTGCTTCGCAAAAAGTCTAATACAACAGTATTTTGAGAGTACACTATTAGGAACGAGGCGTAAATAAATTAAGTTTTTTGAAGCCGTTATTTTTTTCTTTTCCGAGGCATGAAAACCGCGCATAGCCAAGTTACGCAAGGATTTTCATAACGAAGAAAAAGAGAAAAGAACAAGTCAAAATCTGAATTTATTTTTGCGTCGTTCCTTAGATAATGAACGATTATCACTACAAAAACGTATATTCTTTTTTCCGTAAGAGCATGTTTAAATTTTTTCAAACTGATAATCAATCCCGATAACTATCAGGATTGGTTTTCAGGCAGAAAAAATTTAAACATGCTCTAAGATACAACTTATTTTTATTTTAATCAAGTTTTAGGAGCTACGGGTTGCGGGTTACGAGTTACGAGTTATAAAAATCATTACGATATTGACAAACTCGCAACTCGCAACCCGTAACTCGAAACCCGCAACTCGCACGATATGTTAACAGTCAGCTACATCAGAGAAAACACCGCCCTTATGAAAGAACGCCTTGCCAAGCGAGGGTTTAAATTGATGGACAAAATCGACGAAGCTATCAGTCTCGACGATACTCGCAAATCGACGCAGAACGAACTCGACCAACTTTTGGCTGAAAATAATAAAGCATCAAAAGAAATCGGCAACCTATTTAAGCAAGGCAAACGGGACGAAGCCACTGGCATACAACAAAAAGTAGCTGCCAATAAGGAAAGCATCAAAACCTTGCAGACAACGATGGACGGCACTAAAAGCGCACTCAACGAAATCCTCTACCTTATTCCGAATGTACCGCATGAAAGCGTTCCTGCCGGACAAACGGAGGAAGATAATGAGGTCTTCAAACTCGGCTACGAAACCTTGCCCGAACTCGACGATAATGCCAAAAAACCGCATTGGGAATTGGCGAAAAAATACGACATCATCGACTTTGAGACGGGCGTAAAAATTACGGGCGCAGGTTTTCCTTTGTTCAAACGAAAGGGCGCACAGCTCAAACGCGGACTCATCAATTTTTTCCTTTACGAAGCCTCAGAAGCGGGTTATATGGAAGTGATGCCGCCGCACCTGGTCAATGAAAAATCTGCCTTCGGCACAGGGCAACTCCCTGATAAAGAGGGGCAAATGTATCACACTCGACAGCCGAAAGAGGATGGCTTTGTAGATGATTTTTACCTCATTCCTACCGCAGAAGTTCCGGTGACGAATATTTATCGCGACGAAATCGTGAATGAAGCTGATTTTCCGATTCGGATGTGCGCCCATACGCCTTGTTTTCGCCGCGAGGTCGGTTCTTATGGAAAAGATGTGCGCGGACTCAATCGCGTTCATCAATTTGATAAGGTAGAAGTCGTACAAATCGCGCATCCAGACAAATCGTATGATACGCTACATGAAATGCTCGCACACGTAGAAGGTTTGCTTCAGAAATTGGAATTGCCGTATCGAATCTTACGTCTGTGTGGTGGTGATTTGGGCTTTACATCTGCCCTGACTTACGATTTTGAGGTCTATTCTGCGGCGCAACAAAAGTGGTTGGAGGTGAGTTCTGTTTCTAATTTCGAAACCTTCCAAGCCAATCGCCTCAAGCTACGTTTCCGCAACAGTGATGGCAAAATGCAACTCGCACACACGCTCAACGGTAGCGCACTCGCACTCGCACGTATCGTCGCTTGTTTGTTGGAAAATCATCAGACCGCAGACGGCATTCGTATTCCGGACGCTTTGCAGGCGTACACGCGATTTGATATGATTGACTGATATAAAAGGTCTTGATAGTCCATAGTCTCTATGGTCGGAAGTATTCCTATGGTCTATGGACTATCGGCTATGGTCTATCAACTATCGACTCTTCATTAATTGTAATCCTCAATTTCGGCAGAAAAATCTGCATTAGTAAGTGAAAAGACTAAACTAAACGATACTTTAAATCGTCATAATTCACTGAAAGTGAATTATTTGTTTAAACTTAAACTTACGCTTAAACTTACGCTTAAACTTACGCTTAAACTTACGCTTAAACTTGTACTTCCACTTACTAAGGGAAGACGAAAAAAATAATCTACCCGTTTGAATTGTTCTTTTTCTTATATGTTTCACTAAATTTTCCTTACGTAGCCCAGCTATGCACGTCAAATTTAGCCAAACATATAAAAAAAATAACGGCTTCATTTGGGGTAGATTATTTTCTTCCTCTTCCCTAACCTCAAATTCGCCTGCCGACTCTCCTTGTTAGGTAGGATTTTCAAAAGAGTCAAAATAATTTTTTAAAAAAAATAATAATTACTGTTTACATCCAAGATGGCTAAGGAATGTGTTGGTGAATTTAAGTTGTAAATAAAATGAGCCGAACAGAGATGTTGGGGCTACATAAAGAAGTGTGGATATTTCAGAAACCAAGGAAGCCGGATATTATGTCCGGTTTCTAAGGTTTTTTTTATTTGCAAAACAAAAATACAAATAGATATATTCACGTAGATAAAAAGAAACGGTCATTTTGCATATATGCAAAATGACCGTTTCTTTTTTATTTTTTTTGTAAAAAAACACACTTCTAAAACCTATGGTCTATCGACTGATTACTTTATCAAAGTAATCGACCCGGATTTATTGCGTCTTTCTCCCTTACAAGTATAGCGAAGTTGGTATACATAAATACCGGCGTTGAGGTCTATGCCGCGACTGGTGCCATCCCAGGTATCAAACTGATTTTCAGCACTAAATACTCGTCCGCCCCATCTGTTATAAATATCAAAACTTTCAAATTCGAGGATTGCCAGCGGGTTGCTGATGCCGTATTGGTCGTTGAGTTGGTCGCCGTTTGGGGTGAAGGCTTTTGGCATAAAGATATTGTCGCAATTGAGATCGTCGGGGTCGATGACATCTACAAAAACGCGGTCTATCGTGGTACATCCTTCATCGTCCGTCATGGCGAGCGTGTAGGTGGTCGTGGTATCGGGCATGAGGATGGGATTGGCGATAGTCGGGTCGCTAACGCCTGCTGTGGGTGTCCAGCTAAAAGAAGTCGCGCAAGTCGGCGTGAGCCAAGTTTGTATAGAATTGCTTTCAAAAAGGATGGTATCGCGTGTGCCGATTTCATCGGGCGTTAGGTACATCGCTTCGATTTGGAGGGGGGTGAGGGCTTCGTCGTAGACCGCCATTTCATCTATCAAACCTCTGAAACGGCTCGTACCATCGGTGCCGATACACGGACTGTTGGAGATGGAAAGTGGAGCAGTATTATTGATGTCGAGTACGGCATTGCTGGTTTCTTCGCTGATTAATTCGCCGTCAATATATACACTAATAAGTCGATTGCTACGCGTGAGAACGAGGTGATGCCAGCAGTGTTCGGCATCAAAATCGGAGGTCAGTTCTTCTTTGAATGCGATATTTTCTTCCATCGCGGTCAATATGTTATTCTGTGCAGTTTGCAGTCGCATTTCTAATCCTAAATTGTCATTACAAACGGCACTTTTGGAAACGAGGCTGACACGAGGCGAATTGCCATAGTATTTATAATAAAAACTGACGGTAATGTCACCGTCATCAAAATATGTATTCACCAGTCCGCCACCGATAAAGGTCACGTAATCATCCACGCCATCAAATGCCAATGCGCTGCCGCTTACGCCGCAGTCACAATCCAACAAGCCAAACAGTTCGCCATCCGAACCATTACCGGTATCGTCCTTCGCATCGCAATTGTCAAACGAATAATAGGCTTTCAAACCAATGGTCGGGGTGTTTTCAGGGTATTGAGCAAATGCCACCAATGACATTAACGAAAATAGAATTACGAATTGATTTTTCATATTTTTTGTTACGAGTTACGGGTTACGGGTTACGGGTTACGGGCTTTCGAATTGTGGGTTGTTATTAATAAGTTGTAAGTAATTCTTTATTTTTTTAATAAAAAAATCTACAACTCATAACTTGCAACTCACCGCTTGAAAGCTCGTAACCCGTAACCCGTAACCCGCAACTTATCTACGTTCTACTGGACATTTTAATAATCGGTATGATTATTTCCTCTAAGGAAATACCACCGTGTTGAAACGTGTCTCTGTAATAATTATTGTAGTGGTTATAATTGTTTGGGTAGAGGAAAAATTTGTCCTCTTTCGCAAAAATAAAGGTCGAACTCACGTTGGGCGTAGGCAATCCGGCTTTTTTCGGGTCGCGGATATCAAGTACGTCTTTGCGGTCGTATTGCAGGTTTCTACCAACTTTATAACGCAAATTGGTGGTTGTTTCGCGGTCGCCGATGACTTTAGAGGGTTGTCTTACTCGGATAGTTCCATGGTCGGTAGCGATGATAAGTTGGATGTCTTTATCGGCAATGCGCTGCAGGGCTTGCCACAAAAACGAGTTTTCGAACCACGATTTGGTGAGCGAGCGATAGGCTTTTTCGTCGCCTGCGAGTTCTTTCAAAACCTCCATCTCGGTACGTGCATGAGAGAGCATATCAATGAAATTATAAACGATAACCGTGAGGTCGCTGTTGATATAATTTTGGATATTGTCGATGAGATTTTTGCCGTTGGCGGCATTGGTAATTTTGGTGTAATTGAAGGTGATGGGCTTACGAAATGTCCTGTTTATCAACTCTTCGAGGAATTTCTTTTCGTGCACATTTTTACCGCCTTGCTCGTTGTCATTGAGCCACAGGTCGGGGAAGTGCGTCTGTATATCTGCGGGCATTAAACCGGAAAAAATGGCGTTGCGGCTGTACTGTGTTGCAGTAGGTAGTATGCTGTAAAAGTAGTCTTCTTCTTCCGTCTTAAAGAACTCCTGCATGAGGGGTTCGATGGTTTTCCATTGGTCAAAACGAAGGTTGTCGAGCAGCAGAAATACGGTGGGTTTGTCGTCGCTCATTGCCGGAAAAACGTGCTTTCGCATCAGGTTGTGCGATAGGGTAGGGGCGCCTTCCTCATCGTTTACCCAGTCGAGATAGTTTTTAGCAACGTATTTGGAAAATTCGGCATTGGCTTCGCTTTTTTGAGAAGACAATATTTCGGACATTTCAGAGGTATTCGCATCGTCGAGTTTGATTTCCCAAGCGATTATTTTACGATAAATATCCGCCCATTCTTCATGCCCCAATCCGCTATTGATTTCCATGAAAATGTGTCGAAAATCCTGTTGGTAGCCCGATTCCGCTTTTGTCCGTACCAAATCCTTTGACTCAATAATTTTTTTGAGCGTCAGTAAGATTTGATTCGGGTTGACGGGCTTGATGAGGTAGTCGGCTATCTGTGCGCCGATGGCTTCTTCCATGATGTTTTCCGCCTCATTTTTCGTAATCATGACGATAGGCGTGAGGGTATCATGCTCACGGATGGCTTCGAGCGTCTCCAAGCCCGTCATGCCGGGCATACTTTCATCCAAAAAGATAACGTCAATGTCGTTATTTTCCTTCAAATGCTCATTGGCATCGTAGCCATTGGTAAAGGTAACGACAGAGTATTCTTTTTTCTCCAAAAACATGACCTGCGGCTTCAACAAGTCAATTTCATCATCTGCCCAAAGTATTTTTATCATATTTGTTGTGTTGTTGTGTTGTCGTGTTGTTGAATGTACGTGAAAATACATCTGCAAACTCTAAACTCTTAACCCGAATATTTTTGATTCGCTCTTTAACGGGGAATTTAACATATTTCTTGCTTTTGTAAAGGGTTTTAAGGAATCTTTAAGGGAGGGTTTTCGGATGAATGGAGCGACTTTAGTTTATCTGAGTGCTTGTTAAGCATTTCCAAATAGGACATTTTGATGTTATCGTCCAATATATCAGATATTAGATTACACAACAACTTCAAATCATCTTCTCTATATGTCTTTTGAAAATAGTCAGTTTGTTTAATATCGTTCTTTATGTGCTGAACAAGTGGGGTTAATTTGTTTATGATATCATTGTCTTTTACAAAATTCTCTAACTCTTTTTGAAAGGATGCTAAAAAGGAATCATCAAATTCATAGAAACTTCTTTGATTAACACACTCAACATTGCGATAATCAAGGGCAAACGCATGAAAATTTATTGCTCGAAATATTGAGTACCTAAAGGTACTCGAAACGCATTTTTAATGCTTTTCTACCGATATTTTGTTCCTAATGGAACATTTTGAACATATTTGATGCCTCGTTAGAGGCAAAATATTGGTAACACTTGGATAAAGAACTTACTATCATTGCTCCATAGGAGCAAAATATTTTCGTGCGTTTGCCCTTGTGATAATCAGTATTACCCATGACAATTTCCCACCCCACTGCTTTCCTGTAGCAAGTGGGAAATTCCTTTTTTTCGAATACACATTGAGCAGCACAACCGAGTAATACTTCACAAACCCAAGCAAGAGTTCTTGGCAGATTTCTCGTATTATGTTTTAAATCTTCGTCTGTCAGACCTCCTTTTTTATAAGTTTTGTGATATAAATATTCTTTGGGTACAACACAGCGCCGTTTGAATCCAATGGAAAACTCAGCAACTTCACCTAACCAAGTAGCCTCACTGACATTTGCTAAAATATAACCAAGCAAATGTCCTAATTCGTGATAGATTGTAAATTGTCCTCTCTAATTCATACAATTCTTGTTCTCTAGTCATTTTCAAGGGCAAACGCATGAAAATTTATTGCTCGAAATATTGAGTACCTAAAGGCACTCGAAACGCATTTCTGATGCTTTTCTACCGATATTTTGTTCCTAATGGAACACTTTGAACGTATTTGATGCCTCGTTAGAGGTAAAATATTGGTAACACTTGGATAAAGAGCTTACTATCATTGTTCCATAGGAGCAAAATATTTTCGTGCGTTTGCCCTTGTCATTTTCATAATACTTTGAATTATTGTTTAATTTTTAAGGTTCTTTGACAAATCCAGTGAAGTGAATGAAAATTTGGGCGTATCCCCCTCCTTATTAGTCGGGGGTCGGGCTATCCGGCACTCTCTCCACTCCGCTATCGCTACGTTAGGGAAGAGGAAGAAAATAATCTACCCCAAATGAAGCCGTTATTTTTTTTATATGTTTGGCTAAATTTGACGCGCATAGCTGGGCTACGTAAGGAGAATTTAGTGAAACATATAAGAAAAAGAACAATTCAGACGGGTAGATTATTTTTTTCGTCTTCCCTTAATTCGATTCCACCCCACAGCCTCTTCCAACTGATACGCCGATTCCAACAACAGCCCATCCTCCCATGATTTGCCAAAAATAACATATTTGCAAATAGGTAATAACTTGATAAATCACGTTTGACCAAACGGATTATCGGCAGGATTTCTTCTGTTATTCCAAAAATAAAGAAGCTCTACTGTTTCTACTTTTATTCGATAATAAAGAGATATGTTGGCTGAAATGTGTGCCTTTCTGATTTGTTGAAAGCCTGGGACGGCAGGGTACATTGCTGGGTTTTGCTCAATTAAAATAATAATTTCGTCAATTTGGTCAATAAGATTTTGTGCAACGCTAAATCCCCATATTTGGTAAGGATAGGCAATGACCTCATCGTAGGTATCAATGGCTTTATTAGTCCATTCTGCTTGATGTGGCTTCCTCATTCCTTATATTTTTCTCTAAACATCGCTACTACTTCCTTATGCGGTGTCAGTTCTCCGGCATCAGCTTCTTCGATACCTTCTTCGATACCTTCGCGTAGAATTTCAGGTGTATCTTGCCATGATTCAACGGGAACTTCTTTTGGTATTTCAAAGAGTTCTAATGCAAAAGCAATTGCTTTGTCATCTTTAGTTTGTTGAATCAGCTCAATCAACCTTGATTTTTTTGATATAATTGTCATAAACCAAATTTTTTCTCCAAATATACATAAAATCGGGCAAATAATTTCAACTATTTATCCCTTTCCACCCCACAGCCTCCTCCAACTGATAGCCCAACTCCAACAGCAGCCCATCTTCCCCATGATTTGCCGAAAACAACATACCTACGGGCAGGTCATTTTCTTCATCGTGAATCAGCGGCAAAGACAGCGAAGGCGCACCTGTTGCATTGCAGAAAGGCGTGATGCAAGCCCATTTTTCCATGCGCGGAAAAATTTCGTCAAACTCAGCAACCATGTTGAGGTAGCCATGTTTGGGTGTGCTGTGTGTCATTGTTGGGGAGAGTAATACATCAATTTTATTCGACTTAAAAAACTCATCATATAAGCGATTAGTACGTTTCAAACGGCGGACGAAAAAGGGTGTTTTAAGCATATTTTTTACATAAAAATCGGAAAGTCCGTGCGTGAGTTTAGAAAGTTTTGAGGGGTCAAAAGGAGCTTGAACGAGCGATTTACCAAATTTCTTCATAAAAAACGCACTCATGCCCCAGAGGTATTTGAAATCCTCCATCAACTCATCGGTGATAGGCAGTTCAACTTCTTTTACAGTATGCCCCAAGCCTTCCAAAATCTTGACGGCTTCGTGTAGGTGGGCGGTCATTTGGGCATCTGCGCCATTGCCTTGTGCGGCTTTTCCGGTGAAGCCAATCGTTAGTTTACGATTAATCGGATTTGCGATCGTTCCCATTTTGGGGAGTTTGGGATTGTGATAATATTTTTCGGCTTCGCCATAAAAATGCGCCGTATCGCGTACCGTTCGCGTAATTACGCCATCAATTGCAATTTCCACGATTTGCTTGGCAAACATCTTCGACAACAAAATACGTCCGCGCGTCGGTTTCAAACCCACTGCGCCACAACATGCCGCCGGAATACGCGTAGAACCACCCCCATCAGCCGAGTGCGCCATAGGCACAACGCCTGCCGCAACGAGCGCACCCGCACCACCCGACGAACCACCAACACTGTATTCAGGATTCCATGGATTGCACGTAGGCGGCGCATCCGCAAACTCCGTAGAGCAAGTAATTCCCAACTCCGGCATCGTACTTGTGCCAAGATTTACGAAGCCTTGCGCCAAAATCTGCTCCACAATCGGGTCGTTCTTCTTGGCAGGTTTCGCGCCGTCAAATGCAGCCGTACCGTAGTAATTGGGCAAGCCTTCAACCAAAGCCAAATCCTTGAAAAAAATAGGAACACCAGCAAAAAAACCATCTACATGTTGGTCGGCAGTAGCGAGGGCTTTTTCGTAGCAATCGGTTACGACAGCATTGATTTTAGGGTTGACCTGCTTGGCTCTTGCTATCGTGGCTGCAACGACTTCTTCGGCTTGCAATTCTTTATTTTTGACCAATTCGGCAATACCTGTGGCGTCTAAATTGCCGAGTATATCGTCGGTAAAACTGTGGATTCTTTTTTTCATGTTACGTTATATTACAGGGCTTTGGGAATTGGGGAATTGGGGAAAGTACTTATTATCAATAACTAATGCTGACTTGTATTGTACTTAGTACACTGTTTTATAAATTTATTTACATTTTTTGACGTTTATTTTGAAATGAATCGAATCAAAAATGACGCGAATACTCATTGTATTTAAGGATTTTTTGGTGAAGAGTCATTTTAAGAGAAATACTCAAAAAAGTAAATAAATTTGTGAAACAGTGTACTTAGTACACTGTTTCATAAATTTATTTACATTTTTTGACGTTTATTTTGAAATGAATCGAATCAAAAATGACGCGAATACTCACTGTATTTAAGGATTTTTTGGTGAAGAGTCATTTTAAAAGAAATACTCAAAAAAGAAAATAAATTTGTGAAACAGTGTATTAAGTACACTGTTTCAAAAATTTATTTTCTTTCACTTACACTTTATCTATGCCCTATCTTC
>Ga0209187_1003384_pt1 | contig 13406 bp, 12 predicted proteins | sample BantaG_FD_187430 | JGI IMG/M metagenome (GOLD analysis project Ga0209187, IMG submission 187430) | Marine algal microbial communities from Bantry Bay, Ireland - BantryBay_4 metaG (SPAdes) (version 2) | ecosystem: Host-associated > Algae > Red algae > Unclassified | place: Bantry Bay, Ireland... | reverse complement strand
TCTAAGGTTTTTCTAGCGTAAAAAATATTGAATAATGAGTCGATGAATTTTGAATTTTGATTGGTACTCAGGAAACGCAATTGATGGCAAATTCAATATTCAAAATTCAACGATTCAACGATTCAACGATTCAACGATTCAACGATTCAATATTTTTTTGAATTTGACTTCACGACAACCAATTTCTTATACATTCTTTCCATTTTGATTATGCCACCCCACTCATCAAAAGACCAGCAGCCTCCTCCCCTACCAAACTTCCAATCGCCACGCCCATTCCACCCAACCTCACTGCCACCAATACATTCGGAGAAATGAATTTAACAATCGGTTTCTTTTGTTGACCAACCCCAAGTATACCACTCCACCACATATCAATTTCTGTTTTTTGATTGGGCAAAATTACTTCTTTCAGTAAATTTTGTAAAGCTGTTTTTATGGGTAGGCTGGTGCCAAAAACATCGGTTTGCTCAGCGGCTTTTGCCAAATGTCTTCCACCTCCTAACAATATGCGCTTCCCTACATTTCGAAAATAAAAATAACCCCTATCGTAATGAAAGGTTCCTGCGAAAGGTAACTTGTCAATTGGCATCGTAATAAGCACCTGATTTCTTGCGGGTAGCACATCTGGCAAATCAGTTAACTGCCGAGCAAACCCATTGTTGGCAATCAGCACCTTATTTGTTTTTATGCGCCAATTGTCTTTTGAAATTATGTCAACGAAAGTGCCCTGCTCTTCCACTCGATCTACTTCAAATCCGTTAAAGATTTCGATCGTTAAAGACTGCGCCAGCTTCAGTAAACGCTGCATCATTTTACCGGTGTTGATTTGTCCTTCCGCCTGATTGCGAATCAGGTGTTGCACCTTTCCAAACTGGAATTTTTGAATCAGATGATCCGCCTTCGAAAAAATATTATGCGTTTGAATGATTGGAGCCAATTGTTTGTTCATCCAGTCCATCCGATCAATACAGCATTGATAGCGCGTGGATTCATCTTCTTTAAATATTTCAAAACCTCCTTTTGGTTCAAATTCCAGTTGCAGGTCTCCCACCCGCTGTCTCAAGCGAAGGAGACCTTTCCATCTTTTTTCTACTAATTGGAGTACTTCCGATTCCCCCTGTTCCTCCATATCATCAAGCAGCTCCGTCATGCTTCCAAAGCAGGCGAAACCAGCGTTGCGGGTACTCGCACCAATTGGCAGCACCCCTCTGTCCAATAAAACTATTTTGAGCTCCGGCTGTTGCTCTTTAAGCGTAATGGCCGCGTTGAGACCAACAATACCACTACCGATGATTACTACGTCAATATTACTGAAAAAGGACGCCCTTTCCCAGTAACTCATCATTGGTGCTTTAGTGTTTTGATCTTTATTCAAGTGCTGTTGGTTTGTTGAATGAGACCAGGAGCCGAATGATCTGACAGCATAGCGGTCTCATTAACGAAGCGGTCTCATCAGAATAAAAACAAAAGTAGTGATTTTTGATTCTCACTTTTGCAGGAATGCTCCTATATTTGTTGCGCTGTAAGGTTCTATTAGTTGGGAGCAGCCTCTTTGTAAACGGATTCAGTAAGATAGTTGACTATTTATGCTTCTGAAACCTATTTTTAAAAAACGTAACTATTCAGTTTGACTGAAGACGGGATACCGAAGTGTCCCTCTAACGAAAAACGATTGCAGGCCTACGTTAGCGGGAAACTTCGGTCTCCGGTCTTCCGTCTTAAAGCAGGTACTGCTGAACAGTTACGATAAAACATTAAAATCATGATTCAACGAATACAAAGCTTGTTTTTATTTTTGGCAGCAGCCTCTGCCTTTGCCTTATTTGGTTTGCCCTTTGCTTCTATGCCAGAGCCTTTGGCCGCCGACGTCCAGTCTCCTATTTTTGCAGATGGCGTTTACAATATTATGGACCATATTGGAACGATGGTGCTCTTTGGCCTGGCTGGTGCCTTAGCACTGGTAAGCATTTTCTTATTTAATAATCGAAAATTGCAAATGAGTCTAAGCCGCTTTGCCATCATTGCAAATATAATCGGTTTTATTTTGGCGATTGTCCTTTTCTTCAATGAAAGAGAAAGCATGGGTGCTCAGGATCCGGATGATCAACTGGGTGTTTATCTTCCGATTTTGTTTATCGTTTTTGCTTTATTGGCTTTGCGATTTATTAGTAAGGATGAGCATTTGGTGAAGTCTATGGATCGTTTGAGGTAGGAAAGGGTTGGAAGTTGGAAGCTTTCCTGCTAATGTGGAGGCTCAAGCTCATGCTCACAAGAGGCTCATGTCACATCAGTCGAAGGGCGAATGCCCCTCTCCATTGATGTAGCCCTTTCAGGGAAACTCCATATAACAACGGCCTTTCCCTGAAAGGGATAAACCAATGGAATAGGGCATCCGCCCTATGACTATCACACAATTGCAGAGCCCACGTTCGAGTGAAGCTTCCCACTTCCCACCTCCAACCCTAAAAAAACGGCGACTCAATTAAAAATTGAATCGCCGTTTTTTTATTTATAAGTAGCTATGAACTGTTGTCAGATTACTCCTCTCGTTCTTTCTTAGAAGAATAGTTCACCCGGAGTTGACCGGACTTACGAAGTTGGGTTTTTACATCCTGAACAATCCCCATCGTTACACTACCATCTACACGAAGAGATGAAGTAATTCGACTTCGCTTGTTTTCAGGAACCTTAACTTTATGCTGCTCCAGGAAGAGCGGAATATCATCTACTGTAGCAAATTTATCCCCTAATTGCAAACGTGGAGTAGTACCATAAGTCTCCACATAATTTGGCTGCGGTTTACCGATATAAAGATAATTGACCAATGATTTTTCTTCCAATTTTGACAATTCAGTGGCTTCAGGAGTAACTACTTTTACTTTCAATTCTGAATTTCTCATTACTGTAACAACCATAAAGAAGAACAATAACATGAAAATGATATCAGGCAGGGAAGCCGTTGAAACTTCTGGTGAGGCTTTGCCTCTCTTTTTTTGAAATTTACTCATGATTCATTTAGAATTTTAAATATTATTGTTCACCATAATTGGTTGGTTCCGCTTCAGATAATACCATTGGAATTTTACCTTTAATTTCCCTACGAATATCGATAGGAATTTCATCGGAGTATTCCGTGTATTTGGTATCTCCACCTTTAGGATATTTACGGGCTTCATCATTCCAAAGTTCGTTATAAGCTCCGAGGAGTTCATTGTAAACTTTCAGGTAAGTTTTGTATTCCGTACCTCTATCGTTTTTGAGAGAGATAATCGCTTTCGTAGGCTTCTCTGATAAATCCTCCCGTTTTTCCGGGTTCAGGATAAACTCCTTAGCCCGCTCACGAAGGTCGTTGATGCTGGTTAATTCATCTCTTACCAAAAGCTGGTTGTCAGCGTTTACCAAAACAGAAAAAACATTACGAGTCTTTAACTTAGTAGGATCTACCTCTTCTTCAGACCATGGCGGAAGTTTAACAAGGATACCCTTGTCTTCTGCAATGGTAGTAGTAACGAGGAAGAAGATTAATAGCAAGAATGCAATGTCAGCCATTGATCCTGCATTAACTTCATTTTTCATTCTATCGCGTGCACTTGTCTTTGCCATAGTTATTATCCTTTAAAGAAGTCCATTACCAAAGAAATGATCAAGACTAAGAAAGTAATTGCCATTGCAGCGAGACCGACGGTGACACCGATACCTACTAAAGAATCTTCACCAGCGGTAAGACCGTTACTTAACAAAGTAGATTCATTAACTACAGTAGCTGTAGATTGTGTAATAAATCCAGCAAATTTAAATAAGGCGATTCCAACTCCAACCAATGCTAATATAGCGGGAATCAATCCTTTTACATTACCAAGGTTTTGGAAAACTGCGAAACCAGCCGCAGCCAAGGCACAAAACCCAATAAAAAAGAAAGAAGCTATAAGACCAAAACTAAGGCCTGCATTATTCGCATCTGGTGTTCCACCAAACATTAGAAAGAGGAAGATAAGCACGACAGCAAGACCCAATCCAAAGGCCATTACCTGGCCATTCTTCATTAATAAATTGTACATAATTATTCTTTTTGATAAGAACAGTCCGTTAAAAATTTAACAGACCATTACTCAATTTATTTAAATACATTATTGCTGGCCATGATGTCTACCAAAGAGATAGAAGCATCTTCCATTTTGTTTACAATACCATCAATCTTAGAAACGATGTAATTGTAAAAGATTTGAAGGATAATCGCTACGATCAATCCGAATACAGTTGTCAAAAGTGCTACCTTAATACCACCTGCAACTACTGCTGGGGAGATATCACCCACTTGTTCTATCGTGTCAAAGGCCTGAATCATACCGATTACTGTACCCATGAAACCAAGCATCGGAGCAATGGCAATAAAAAGAGAAATCCAAACAAGACCTTTTTCAAGAAGCCCCATTTGAACGGATCCGTAAGCAACGATTGCTTTTTCAACAGCTTCGGGACCTTTACCTGCAGATCTCAAGCCTTCATAAAGGATAGCAGCAGTTGGGCCAGGAGTAGATTTAGCTACTTCCATTGCACCATTGATGTTACCAGACTTAAGTTGGTCATCGATGTTAGATAATAATTTATCTGTGTTGGCAGTTGCAATATTAAGAGTTATGATTCTTTCTATACAAAAGGCAAGACCTAGTATAAGACAGACCAATACAAAACTCATAAATTTCCAATCACCCTCAATGAATTTTTCTTTGAGCATTTGAAAGCCACCAGATTCGCCACCTGTAGTAGGATCTTGCGCTAAGAGGTCGAAGGCGCCTGTAAAATGAGCGATGCCAAATACAAGCATTAGAGCTATAACTTTTCGCATAGTTAATAAGGTTTTACGATTGTTTTAAATTAAAAATAGAATTAGGAAATAAAAATATGTTTGTCTTTAATTAAAAAGCATTTAAGAATCAATCTCAGTTAAATGTGTAGTTTTCTGGCATAGTAGGTAATAAGACACCAGTTAGGCATCAATATGTTCATGCTCAATGTGGGGACAAATTTCCCTTTTGCGCCACATTGTTTGCGGAGAGAGAGGGATTCGAACCCTCGGTACGCTTTTGACGTACACACGCTTTCCAAGCGTGCTCCTTAAGCCACTCGGACACCTCTCCTGTTGCTTGACTTTCTGCTAAAGAAAGTTCTCTTCACTTTTTCAACCTAAGTAACTTGGATAGTACTTTTACTATTAAGCGCGTTCACAAAAATTGTAAATAAACGGAACTTTTCAAAATTTTTAGCGCTTTGAACATATAAAAAGTAATTTTTATTGGTAAAATCTTGCTCTGACACATAATTACGTCCTAAAATTCAGAAAAAACCAATAAAACCGGGCAGGTTTTTGAAAAAAAAGCAATAAGAACAGCCGACAAAGTAAGCAAGTTTTGGCAAAGCTGATTAAAAACTTTGCTCTTTATTAGCTATTGAGCAGTATTTGTTTTTTTGGACCGAAGTCCGAAGACGGAAGACCGAAGTTTCCTTCTTTCGCGAGCTCCGCAATTTTGCTCGTAGTCTGAAGCCTTTTCAAACTTTAATACTGCACTAAAGGGAAACTTCGGTCTTCGGTCTTCCGTTTTCCGACTTCCATCCAAAGATACTTGCTGCATTTTTTGTGGTTTGCAATTCTACCTCTTCTAATGCTTTTGATTGTATAGATGCAAGTTTGACTGCTATTTGGTGTATGTAGGCCGATTCATTTCTTTTTCCTCTAAAAGGAACCGGACTTAGATAGGGTGCATCTGTCTCTAAAACCAGTGCACTTAAAGGTACCTCTTTGAGTACGACATCCATTCCTGAGTTTTTATACGTGGCAACCCCTCCTATTCCCATATAAAATTCGAGGTCCATTATCGCTCTTGCCTGTTCGAGGCTTCCGCCAAAACAGTGAAAAATACCCTGCAAATTTTCATCTTTTTCTTCCCTGACTATGTTTATGCAAATATCCATCGACTCCCGACAGTGAATTACAATCGGAACCTGACAATCCTTCGCCCAGTTTATCTGTATCCGAAACGCCTCTTCCTGCTGCTCCCGAAATGTTTTATCCCAATACAAATCAACTCCAATCTCCCCTACTGCACAGAAAGGTCGATCCATCAACCACTGTTCTACTATCGCCAGCTCTTCCTTATAATTTTCTTTGACAGAACAAGGATGCAAACCCATCATCGGAAAACAACGTCCCGGATAGTCCTTTTCTAAAGCTAACATTCGATCAATCGTACTGCTATCTATATTAGGCAGGTATACTTTTTCAATACCCTGTGCCAGAGCACGAGCCATCATTTCATCCCGATCTTCATCAAACTGCTTCAAATATAAATGAGCATGTGTATCTACAAACATTGAAATTTTAAATTAGTGGATGGCAAATGTACTGGTTTTCCTTCGGAAAAGACGGAAGACAGAAGACCGAAGACGGAAGTTTCCTCCTTTCGTGTAAAGGCTGCTGTAGATTAATGTTGGCAACTGGTCTTTTAATTCGGGATATACTTATATTTTTACGTTTACGTTTACGTTTACGTTTACGTTTACGTTTACGTTTACGTTTACGTTTACGCTGCGAGATCGCTTCGCTACACCTAAAACAAAAACAATGGCCAAAAAGAAAAAATACTATGTAGTCTGGGAAGGCAACAACACCGGCATCTTCAATACATGGACCGAATGCCAGTTGCAGATCAAAGGCTATCCCAATGCCCGATACAAATCATTTACCTCTTTGGAGGAGGCAGAAGATGCGTATGGAGGTAATTCTTCCGATCACATTGGTCAGGGTACTAAAAAGAAAAGTTTTATTTCGGAAGAAGCGCGACAAGCGATTGTATGGAAAAGTATTGCGGTGGATGCGGCTTGTAGTGGTAATCCCGGCGCCATGGAATATCGCGGTGTTAATACCGAAAGTAAGGACGAGATATTTCGGCAGGGACCGTTCAAACGAGGCACCAACAATATTGGTGAGTTTCTCGCATTGGTACACGGCTTGGCTTATTTGCAAAAAACGGGACAACTCGATTTACCCATCTACAGTGATTCCCGAATTGCAATAGGATGGGTAAAGAAGAAAAGAGTCAACACGAAACTGGAAAAAACAGCTTCCAATAAAATACTCTTTGACCTAATAGCCAGAGGTATAAAATGGTTGAAAGAAAACAACTACAAAAATCCAATTCTAAAGTGGGAAACTAAATCCTGGGGAGAGATTCCTGCTGACTTTGGACGAAAATAAATGGCAATCGCCATTAAAATTCTCCCCTTAACGTGGTTGTTTCATTGCCATTGAAATTGCGATTGAAAAGGCGACTCATCGCCGTTTTCCGGGAATAAATTTCATCTTATAAGAAGCCTCCACAATTCCATTTTTAATCTTTTCCAATTTTCTTTTGACCAATCGGCGCTTAAGTGGCTTTAGTAATTCCGTAAATAAAATGCCGTCGATGTGATCGTATTCGTGTTGAATGACGCGCGCTGTGATTCCAGTGAAAAGCGTTTCGTGTTCTTTGAAGTTTTCGTCAAAGTATCGCAGACGTAGTTGGCCGGGACGGCTCACATCTCCACGCAGATCAGGAATACTCAGGCAGCCTTCTTCAAATTCCCAATCATCACCACCTTCTTCCATTTTTTCTGCGTTGATAAACACCTGCTTCGTTCCTTCAGCTTCTTTACCTTCTTCCATCATCTGAGAAGAGTCAATAATAAACAGGCGGATAGCACGCCCAATTTGTGGTGCTGCCAAACCAACGCCTTGTGCGTTATACATGGTCTCCCACATATTTGCGATAAGCGCTTTCAATTCCGGATAATCTTTATCGATCTCTTGCCCAACTTTTTTCAGTACGGGTTGTCCGTAGGCATAAATAGGTAAAATCATATTGTTTTTTTTTAGGAGTCAGGTGCCAGGGATCGGGTGTCAGTCCTACCATCGTATAAACTGACACCTGACTCCTCACTCCTGACTCCTCAACGACTCCATATACTCTTGTAAAATCAAAACAGCGCTTATCTTATCTACCAGTGACTTATCTCTACGCTTTTTCTTTTTCGCACCACTTTGCAAAATAATGCGTTTGGCATCTGATGAGGTAAAACGCTCATCTTGTAATATAACCTCGATATCTGGATATAGTTTTCGAAGTTTATCCGCAAATTCATGAACCAGTGGTGTGACATAAGTTGGATTGCCATCCAAATGCAAGGGTTCGCCGACTACAATTTTGTAGACAGGCTCTCTTGATATATAGTCTTTTAAATAATCAAAGATTTCTTTGGTAGGAACAGTATCCAGGCCATTTGCAATAATCTGAAGCAGATCAGACACTGCTATACCTATGCGTTTTGTACCATAATCTATTGCCATTATTCTTTTCACGCGGCAAAGATAGTTATTTGGTGGGATTTGGGTGTTTTGAAATTATGAAATAGTTAATGACAGGGTAAGTGGGAAGTTTTTAAGAAGTTGTAAGGAGAGACCAAAAAAATACCCCCTCCGACATTTCGGAGGGGGACTAGCCCAAAACCGTTTAAAAAAAAATTCTTGTAGTTATAATGAGGTTGTTTATACCTTTTTCGATTCAAAAACAGGAGCCGATTTGGTATAAGTATTTAGTGCCAAACATTCGATTAAAAATGCTGCATTTGTTACTGATTTGAAGGGGTATTCTCTAAAGGGAAAAAACGTGCTTTTTGGTGCATTAAAAATGCATTTACAAGGAATAGAACGCAGTAAATTGGAGGAAATTAAAAGATAGGCTGAAGAAGAGCAAAAGCTCGTGATATGTTCAGATGATCCTACACAGTCCTCTTTGTTTGCGAACAAAGCACGGTATACTATGTCATTTAATTTGTTGTTTTTGAATCAGTTATGGGACTAAAATATGTTTTTGTTCATGTGGTCAGGCATGTATTAAAACATCCCTGACGCATCACAAATATAGGAGATATAAAACTATCGACAGTACCCTTTTTAGGGTATTTTTTAAATCTAAGTATTAATTATCTGTTAAAAAATATTTCTATCTCTACATCTAAGCGTAAACCGTGCTTTTTTGCCAAAAATCGGAGAAAAATTTTATTCAAAAAAAATGCTTTTTGTCGCCTCTAACGCTTAGTAATTTAAGTTTCGTCCGAATTTGAATCGATTATTTTGGAATTAATGGAGTTATAAATTTCGCGAATAGCCTTAGCTATTTAAGGAATTTCTAACGAAAAGGTGACTATTCAGCCGTCCCTTAATCCTTGAATCGTGCGACTCCCTACGGGGTCGTAAAACACACGGTCTTATTTTTCTAACATAATGTGACCTATCTGAGGTCAAAATGGACGACCTCAGAGAGGCAGGGTGTACAGTTTGCTGGGGTAAAGTTGCGGCGTTTTTGTCGCAGGCAGATTAGGTGCAGCGCACCGGCTCCGTTTGTAAAAAAACGGTAGCCCCTTTATAAACGGTGCAGCGCACCGGCACCGTCATCCTGAGTGATGTGCCCGTTGAGTATAAATAGTTGTAGTATTTACCAAACGGTGTCGGTGCGCTGCACCTAAGTACACCGTGTACTTAGCTAAATGTACCATTTTTGGACAAAAAAAAAGCCCCCCACCATTATTATGGTAGAAGGCCATCCCAAAAACCGATTTTAAATATCTTTATTCTAGATGTTGCTTCATACAACTAATCTGTAATTATCATTTTTCTTGTAGCTGAGGCATTATTTGTTTCTAATTGGTAGTAAACTACCCCACTTGCCTGCAAATCCTGACGGTAAATTACGATTTCATGGTATCCTTTTCACAATTATCAGCTACTTCTAATAATACGCTGCCTGAAATGTCGTAAACCTTAAGTTTCGCAAAGTCCGCTTGCTGTAAAGTAAACCCAATTACTGTCTCCGTTTTAAACGGGATTATCTTCAGTGAGGTTCTCTAAAACGCCAACGCTAAGGTCGTTAAATTCAACGGCATTTTCATAAAAAACAAGAGAGAATTGATACTCAAATAGCTGATTTAATTCTTTTGCTTTAAAATCAACCGTATAAGTCTCCCCTTTCAGCATTTGTAAGTCGTCCACTTCAAAATTTAAGCCTCCGACTGCCATGCGATCATTCCAAAATAACAAAATATTCCCTTTTCCAGCAACGTCAACCGTTCCGTCATCAGAGGCATCAATTCCCCCAGTCCATTCCAAGGCCGCAGTTTCTACAAACGCGTCAGTACCAAGAGCTTTTAATGTAACAGGACCTGTACAACCATTGGTGAAGTCTCTATCATTAAAGCATTAGTATCTTCCTTTACTTTATTGGCAAAGAGGAAAAAACAAATAAGTAGAACCTCGATGAAGCAGCTACTACATTTGAAATAAAAAAGTCGACTAAAGGGATATGTTAGACGTATTTGGGACGATAAAAGGGAGCTTAGGAATGTCCCCTCTATATTGTAGAAATTTGTTGTTTTATTAGTTAGTAATGTTCACGGGTTGCTTTGCACCAAGTGGTACGAATGCGTCTTTTATATACTCTACTACAGTGAAAAGGTTTTGTTTTTATCATATTTATTTAAAATAAATATAAAATTGTTTTAGGGAAAACTTGTCTACTGGAAATCAGACAAACAGAAGGGAGGCATCCTCCATTATTTTGAGCACTTACTTATGCAGAAACAAAAAGAAAGGTTGGAGTGGAAATAAAAAAAAGCCCCCCACCTAAATTAATGGTGAGAGGCCATCCCAAAAACCGATTTTAAAGCATTCTTAAACCGGTTACTGAGGTCTATCTTAGAGATTATTCAAGAATAATCATCTTCTTAGTAGCTGAGTCAGAGTCAGTATCCAACTGGTAGTAAAGTACACCAGCTCCGTTCAAGTCACTGCGGTTAACAGTTACTTCATTGTAGCCTTTAGCGTAGTTACCTTGAGTTGAGAATAATACACGACCTGAAACATCGTAGATCTTCAAGCTAGCTGCTTTTGCACTTGATAAAGTGAAGCTGATAGTTGTAACATCTTTGAATGGGTTTGGCTGATTCTGGAACAACGCAAAATCATTTGCAGTTGCTACATCAACGTCACCGTTGTAAGCGATAGCAACATCCAACAATTCAAGGTCATTGTTATAAGCTTCTGCTACAGTGTAGCGAGAGCTAATGTTCATAACATTGCTTAGTTGAGTGTTTGTCTTAGCAGTGAAAGTTACACTGAATACTACATCGTTGTCATTCAAGTTAGTTGCAACCTGATTGTTCCAAGAAGTAGTAAGGATACCTTCGCTCAACTTAGCCATACCGAAGTTAGCAGCAGTCAAGTTAGAAAGTGTACCAGCGTTTACGTCAACAAAATCAACTGCATCTGTATCAAATGCAAGAGAGAATTGGTAACCCATTACGTCAGTGAAATCTTTAGCAGTAAAGTCTACAGTATATTCTTGACCTGCCACCATTGTAGCATCATTGATATTGAATACCAAGTCACCTACCATAGTACGATCGTCACCACCTATTAGGCTGTGAGGAATTGCAGATCCGTTAACATCACCAATCTTAACACCTACGAAATTCGCAATCTCATCCTGAGTCAGACCATTCACTGTCAATAATTCTGGGAAAGTAGCAGCGAAAGGATCAGTTACGTCAGGGAAGACATAGCTTGCTTCAACAAATCTCCAAGAGTTGTTGTTAGCAAATTCAGTGTCAATGAAAAGGATCAACTTACGTAGTTCAACCATATCGAAAGTAGTAATACTACCAGACTTGTTGATATCCGCTGCAATCATCTTGTACGGAGAATCCAACAATTCAATATCTAGAACGTGCTTGCTAATTAAAACAAGGTCATAAGTAGATACACCATTCAATACTGGTAGATCTTCAGTAGGAGTAACGGTATAGTTCTGATTTGCTGGAAGGTTCATGAAAGAGTAAAGACCATCAACACCAGTCATCATGTTATCAACCATGTAACCAGTCAAGTCAACAGATACACCTTCAACTGCTTCACCTTCTTCAGTTGCCATTGCACCTAAGATACTTGGAGCTGCAGAACAGTCACCTGAGTTATCTTGAATAACAACAAAAGTAGAAACGTAAGCCCAGTTGTTGGCACAATCCTTCACCCAGAAGTCAACCGTATTATTTCCTAGATCATCACAATCGAAAGTAACAACATCAGTTGTAGGAGGAGCAACTTGACCTGGTCCTTGAGAAGGAGAAGCAATACGGAAATCACAAATACCAGAACATTCGTCAGAAGATCCTTCGTCAAAGTCGACAGCCCATAGGTTAGCAACGCCACCTGAAAGGTTCACTTCTAATCCAAAGTCAGCATATACTAGTGGTGGCGTGTTATCCACAACATCGAAAGGCTTGGTACACTGTACAAAGTTTCCACAACCATCGTTTAAAGTCCACTCGATAGTGTAAGAACCTAATGAAAGCGTTCTGTTGTAGCTACTACCATTACCTTGACCGTTAAGACCTGAAAGAATATTTCCATCAGCATCACGTACCGTGTAAGAGAATTCAAGATCAGTAGAACAGTTATCAGAACCTGTAACAGTAAGAGATACAGGAGCAGTACAACCGTTGTTGAAGTTACCATCATTATCAGTAGTGATATCGAAAGACTCAAAATCACAACCAGAATCTATGGTTGGAGCCGTTTGATCATTCACTTTGATAACCTGAGTATCTTCCCATTGTCCAGCACCGTTGCCATCATACTGACACCAGTCGATTACGATCCACGTACGTAGAATCTTGAAACAAGCAGTATCACCGTTTAATGGAAGAAGAATGTCTGGCTCTTGAGTAATAGCTACGTTAGAACAAGCATCATCGTTTACCGTTGGGAAACCTGTGTTCGTTGGATTCATTGGACATTCAACAGATACATCATTCGGGAAGTTGATATCGTTAATATCAAAATCGTTAGGGTTTGTAACACCCAACAATTGAGTACAGAAATCATCAGCTCCAGAAATCAACTGAGAGAACGTAGTAGGTACATCAGCAACGGCTACAGTAGCCGGGTAGATAGCGTAGTATCTACGTGCATCACCTGAAACATCAGGGTTAGACAAGAAAGACTCACCACATGCGTTAATTCCACCACGATCAAGAATGAATACGTTAGCCTCACAGTTATCAAATGCATTCTGGTAAAAACCAACAAATGTGTAAGGTGAATTTCCATCAGAGTAGTATGCAGGTAGTCCACCATTATCAGTAGGACTCACACCAGCAAGAGCGATGTCAGAAATACTTAAGATATCAGTACTACACTCAAAGTCTTGGTTATCAGAACATTCGATAACACCATCAATCTTATCTTGAACTTCAATAGTTACCATACAAGTGTTACGGTTACCCGCTTCATCAGTTACTCGGAAAGCAACCATTAT
>Ga0209187_1003383_pt1 | contig 13410 bp, 9 predicted proteins | sample BantaG_FD_187430 | JGI IMG/M metagenome (GOLD analysis project Ga0209187, IMG submission 187430) | Marine algal microbial communities from Bantry Bay, Ireland - BantryBay_4 metaG (SPAdes) (version 2) | ecosystem: Host-associated > Algae > Red algae > Unclassified | place: Bantry Bay, Ireland... | reverse complement strand
ATAGACGCATTGTTCAACATAGACGCATTGTTCAACATAGACGCATTGTTCAACATAGACGCATTGTTCAACATAGACGCATTGTTCAACATAGACGCATTGTTCAACATAGTAGAGTATCAAGCGTTGAGGTCAACAATATTTTTTGTTGCTGATGCTAAAAACTATGGGAACCATCTCTCCTGCCCCAACTTTAGAGACAGCACTAAATTGTATTCTTTCCATGCGACATGTGGATATGAGAAATTTCGTGCTATAATTAAATCATGTCTCGCCAACCATTACCCCAATTGATGGCCGAGCGCCGTTGTCCTAATTGTGGAACACGTGTTGCTCGAGATGCCGAAAGCTGTTTTATGTGTGGCAATGATCTGCGGATCCGGCCAACACGCCGACAGCGCATTTCATGGATCGATACATTGTTGGTCCTCGCAGTTGTTGGATTGCTGGGGTTTTGGTGGCGTCTCTTTGCGACAGATTCAGGCGAACCACAAATAGCCAGTCAAGAAGCGGAGATTTCGGCTGCAGATATACCAGAATTTATCCCAACAGCCATGCCAGAAGCAACAATTATCCCAGTATCTAGACCTACTTCAACATCCCTACCGCCCGTTACAGTAATACAAACACACTTGGTCACAGCGGGCGAAACGCTCGTCTCGATTGCAACTCAATACGGGATAACTGTCCAAGATCTGCAACAAAGAAACAATCTCAATAGCGTCATCATCCGCCCTGGGGATGCGCTGAAAGTACCTGTTTTACGCGTACCAACACCAGTCCCCAATTCCGAAGAAGATGCATCAATTCTTTCATACACAGTACGTGAAGGCGATACGGTTGTTCTAATTGCCAGCCAATTTGGCAGCACGGTCGATCGAATTTTGTCAACTAATGGCTTAGACAGCAATGCGCTCATTCGTCCAGGGGATCTGCTGCGCGTGCCGGTCAGCAATATTCCTGGCGAAGTAATTGACGGTGCGTCATCAGCTGAAGTAGCCACGGACGGGCCAGGGAAAATCTACCCTCAGCCTCTGCTGCTTGGCCCCACAAATAGTGTTACACTTTCGCGTGATGAGCCGATTTTATTGCGTTGGGTAAGTGTAGATATTCTTTCCGAAGAAGAATGGTATGTTGTGCGCATTATGCCAGAATCTGGTGTGGCACAAGGCATTCCATTAATTTGGACGAAATCCAATAGCGAACGTCTATCACAAGATTTTGCCCCAGCCGCTGGCGATACAGCCCAGTATTCGTGGCGCGTTTCAGTTGTTCGGGTTCGGCTACGTGCAGATGGGCAGCGTGGGTTGGAGGCAGTTAGCCCAACCAGCGAGATCCGTATATTTACTTGGCAGTAACATCTACTAGTAAGGCTAAACCAGAAAAATAATTATAGGGATTTTTAGGGATTCCCTAGAGTAGCTTATGGCCATACTGTATAGTTATTTTTTGGGAAATGGCCTAACATCTACATAGTTTATTTAATAGAGTTGTTCCTTAATAAGATCTCCCCGTGCTGTTTATAGAGCATTTTTTGAAGTAAACTCCCTTAACTTAGGAAAAACTCTAATTTACAAAATCTAATTCACAAAGGATAAAGTTTAATGAAACAATACAAAAATATTGTACTCTGCCTACTATTTACGCTCGCGTTAATGTTGGCTGCTTGTACTGCACCAGTAGCAGCACCAGCCGCCGATGATGATGCGTCTACCGATGACTCGGCAATGGAAGATTCTACAATAGAGGATGCTGACGATGCAGAAGCGATGGAAGGTGATGCGGTCGAATTGCGCATGACGTGGTACACGGATGGCAACGAGGATATTGTCATGCGCGAGTTGCTTGATCGATTTGAGGCCGAAAATCCTGACATAAAAGTGGTAATGGATACAGTTGCATACAGCCAGATTTTAGAGAACTTACCAATTCAGCTCGCTGCTGGGGAAGGTCCCGATATGGCACGCGTGACAAATTTGGGTGGTCTTTCAGAGTTTTACCTAGACATGTCGCCCTATCTAAGCGATGCGGCATATTGGGAAGAGAACTTCGGCCCATTCCTCAAATGGCTTCGTCAGCCTGGCGATGATAGTGCGGTTAGCGGCTTCATGACACAGTTGACGGTTACTGGCCCATACGTTAACAAAACACTTTTCGAACAAGCTGGTGTAGAGATGCCCGGCGAGGGCGCAACTTGGGCGGATTGGGTTGCCGCTACTACAGAAGTAGCAGAAGCAACAGGGATTGAATTCCCAATGGTGATGGACCGAACCGGACACCGTTTTGCTGGTCCTGCTATCAGCATGGGCGCAGGTTACTTCGATGCAGACGGCAATCCTGCCCTTGATGACGAGGGCTTCCGCGCCATGTCTCAGAGCTTGATCGACTGGCACGCAGATGGCACCATGCTACCCGATGTTTGGATCGGTTCTGGTGGTAGCTACGCAGCAGGGAACGAGCAATTCATCAACAGCCAAGTTGTGCTCTACATGTCTGGTAGCTGGCAAATCGGACAATTCAACGAGCAGATTGGCGATGCATTTGACTGGGTAGCTGTACCAAATCCATGTGGACCAAGTGCATGTACGGGTATGCCCGGTGGCGCAGCCCTTGTTGCAATCGGCGACACGGAACATCCAGAAGAAGTTACTCGCGTAATGGAATATTTGGCAGGTGAAGAAGTTTTGGGCGAATTCTCAGCTCGCACGCTCTTTATTCCCGCTCATTCTGGCCTTTCTGCTGCTGGAGTTGATTTTGACACTGACTCAGAGCTAGCAAAAGCTGCATTGAACAACTTTGTGTCACAAGTGGGTGCGCTTGATCAGACTGCGTTTGATCTGCAAGCCTATCCATTTAACTTTGCCATCTTTAATGCTACCCGCGACCGTCTGACACAAGTTATGACAGGTGAATTGACGCTGGATGATGCCGTAGTGCGTATTCAAGAAGATGTAGACGAAGCGATTGCAGCCGCGTCTGAATAAGTAGTCGATAAGGTAAGTAACAAGTAGGCGCACGCCTATAAATCGAATACGATACGAAAAGAGGCACGAAGCGATAACGCATAGAATTTTGCAGTGACTTCGTGTCTCTTTTATGCTCCACAGCAGCATAAAGCTCTATATTTTTTAGAATAGGCAAAACCAGAAAAATAATTATACCAATTTTAGCAGTTTTTCTGGTTTTGCTTGCGGCCATGCTGTATAGTTTATTTTTTGGAATGGCTATACTCCCCCTAATTCTGATTCTTCTCTTTGATCAAACCAATCGCTCATGACCTCAACTAGAAATACGACTACTGGAAATATTGCTACGAATAAACCAGCAATCGCCCCTAGGCCCTCGCTTTTAGACTATCTGGGGCGTCTTTTTTTTGGCATTTTTGCGCTTATAATGAACGGCATCGGCGTATTCATGGAGGCACTTCAAAAGCGGCTTGGGGTGCAGCGAATGGCCTATGCTTTTGTGCTGCCTAACTTGCTTATTTTTGGCATCTTTGTGCTTTTCCCTATGCTGCTCAACTTCTATTATGCGCTTACCGGTGGGACAAATCTCTTCCCACAGGATCGCCCATTTGTTGGCACGCGTAACCTAGAGCAGCTCTTTAACTGTGGTTCATATCTCGATCCAAATACTTGTCAAGAAGATCTCTTTTGGCGCAGCATATACAACACGGTCTTCTTTGTCTTTTTCCAAGTGAGTGGGATGGTCTTCTTCTCATTAGTCACAGCCCTGATACTGAACCGCGATATTCGTGGGCGGGGCTTTTTCCGCAGCATATTTTTCTATCCCGTCCTGCTTTCCCCAGTTGTGGTGGGCTTGATCTGGAAATGGATTTTGCAGCGCGAAGGATTGCTCAATGCTGTGGTCGGCGCATTTGATGTTGAACCATTTCTATTTCTTATCAATGCGCAATGGTCAACATTCTGGGTTATTACCGTTAGCATTTGGGCGCTAATGGGCTTTTACACACTCATTCTGCTGGCAGGCTTACAAGCGATCCCGGCCACACTCTACGAGGCGGGCCAGATCGACGGCACGAGTGAATGGGCTAGCTTTCGCTATATCACAATGCCGCTGCTAATGCCTACCATGTTTGTGGTGCTGGTTCTTGCACTCATTCGGGCCGTGCAGGTTTTCGATCAGGTGTTTGTCCTTACCGGCGGTGGACCCGGCACGGCAACCTCCTATATGGTGCAATATATTTATACAACAGGATTCTCCAACCAGGTGCAGCAGTTTGGGCTGGCGTCCGCTGCATCGGTTGTGCTTGGCGTATCATTATTAATTCTCACAGTAATTCAACTTCGACTTGGACGCGGTTCAGATGCAGTTTAAGGGTCTTTTGTTATGGCAATAGTAACAGATTTTTTATCCCGTACGCGTGGTCGAAACGGTCGCCTTGATTTCAGCGACATATTTACCTACCTTTACTTAGGATTGGGCACGCTGATCATGTTTGGGCCAGTTTTATGGCTGATTCTCTCATCATTTAAAACACAGTCTGCGCTCGTTGAATTTCCGCCGCAGCTACTCCCCTACAGCCAGCAGACTACAGCCGTCGAGGGATATGACGAGCCGCTGCCAATATTTCGCGTTACCTTAGACGATGGCAGCGTACAGACATTGGCACAAGTGAGGCGGGTCGGTATCGAAGCTCAAATGGTGGATCCCGTTGCCCCCGAAGAAATCATTAAAGTCAATATTGATCAGCGCGAGGAGATCCGCTCTGTTCAGCTTGCGTGGAGAAATTATACCGAGCCACTTGCCCGCTTTAACTTCCTAAAATATTTGCAGAATAGCGTCGTTGTCACCGTTGTCGCCACGCTCATAACCCTGTTGATTAACAGCATGGCGGCGTTTGCCCTGAGTAAATACGAATTTAAAGGGCGAAACTCCATCTTTTTTGTGATTATTAGCACCTTAATGATTCCGGTCTCTGTTATTCTTGTGCCCGTCTTTCTGGTCATCACCCAAATCGGCTGGAACAACAGCCTATGGGGCGTCATCATCCCAGGCGCAGCAACCCCCACCGGCGTATTTTTGTTGCGCCAGTACATGCTCACGCTGCCAGATGAACTGCTCGCAGCCGCCCGAATCGACGGTGCCTCGGAATGGCGCATTTACTGGCAGATCGTTTTGCCGCTTGCTGCACCTGCTCTTGCCGTATTAGCAATTTTCTCTGTCATGTGGCGCTGGAACGACTTCCTGTGGCCGTTGATCGTGCTAAGCCGCAACGAAGTATTTACGTTGCAAGTTGGGCTCAATGCATTTCAGGGCGAACTCAATACACAGTGGCATTATGTGCTGGCAATGACGGTGTTAACGCTGCTGCCGATTACGATTGTGTTTGCGTTCTTACAGAAATTTATCACTTCGGGCATTGCCACAACGGGCATAAAATAAGAATGATTATCATCTACATCTACTCGCAACAGCAGCGTGTCGGAAATGCTGGTAGGGATCTTCGCAGCTCCGTGCGGATCAAGTTCCCATTCGGTTGGCAGATGCCGTGCATAAGCCCTGAGGATGACACAGCCGATATATGATCAATTGCATGCAAATCCACACTCGTACTTGGGCGTTCTAGTTGATTGGGATTTTAAGTCAATGATGGGTGCGATAGTTCCGTTCTTTGCATCTGCCTCCACAATTATAGTTGCGCCATCGATTGTGCTTTTCGTATCAGCGCGACGCTATTTCGTATAAAACATCGCTATCGCAGGATTTGGCGGTCAATAACAGGTAAATCTATGAGACGTTCAGAGCTAACCCATATTTGGAGTGAAGTCCAGCCAATCTCAGATATACAGTCGCTTCTTCCTAGCGGGGTATCATTAGTATATCGTGCGGATCAAGCAGACTCGGCTGTAGCGTCTGCAAAATCTGCACAGGCTGTATTGGCTTCTTCTCTGTTGCAATATAATGCCGATTTGTTTGATCAATTGCCCAATCTTCAAATTCTCTGCCGCACCGGGATTGGTATCGATAATCTCGATCTGAAGGCGGCAACCGAACGTGGCATCGTCTGTTGCCACACGCCCGATGGGCCAACGCAATCTACAGCGGAACATGCAACTGCTTTACTTTTGGGCATTATGCGGCGTCTTAAACAAGGCAACGACAATTTAGCAGCAGATAAATGGGGTCCACGCGCGGGGATGTTAATGGGAGATGAGGTTACTGGCAAAACTCTTGGCTTGGTTGGCCTTGGGCGAATTGGTCAACGCATGGCTCAAATGTGCGGCACCGGACTTGGAATGCGCGTCATTGGTCACGATCCGTATGTGAAAGCTGAGGATGTTGCTCATTTGGGCATTGAGTTTGTTGCACTGGAGAGGGTTGTCGCAGACGCGGACGTAGTCAGTTTACATGCACCATCTACGCCTGAGACTTATCATCTTATGGACGCAGAACGTATTGCACAGATGAAGGATGGTTCATATCTGGTCAATGTGGCGCGTGGTCCATTAGTGGATCCACAGGCGTTGCTTGATGCCATAGATAGCGGCAAATTAGCTGGTGCAGGGATCGACGTTTTCGAGCCCGAACCCCCAGAGGTTGGCTCACGAATTCGTAAGCACCCAAATATTATTGCAACACCACATATTGCTGGTGTTACAAAAGAGAGTCGAGTCCGCATGGAACAAATGGCAATAGAGCGAATCCTGACATTTTTTCAAGGGAAGCGGCCCGAAAATGTGGTAAATCCAGCACTCTTTGATAGCTAGTGATGCTAGCTGTAAAGTCTAAGATTTTCTTCCCGAAGAACCACTGCTTCGCTAATAAGGCAGTAAATGCTAGTCCAACAAAGAGGAAAACAGTATAGATGGCGATTTCTCTAGAAGCAAATGGCTCTCGTTTTATGGCTCCGAACTAGCATCACTGGTTCGAGAATGTCTAATATATTTAACTTACCTCAATAATAGTGCAAATCAAGCGCTTTTTAGACTGATTGCATCTCCTGCCGTACGTTTGCAATACGCCATCCCTACGTCGATTGTTTTAGCGAAGGAATCGTATTGTGCTTCTCGATTAATCAACTGAATCAAACAAAATAAACCTTAACTTTTATAAATATTTAACTTAACTTTTGTTAGATAGTTGTAAGAATACACCGTTCATCTGTATGTTAAATTATTGAAGCACAAATTTTAGTATAGTTCGATAATACAGTCTAATAATGTAGCAAGGATTAGTACGTAAAAGGGGATTACAAAATAAGGTAGTAATTATAGCTGGTGGATGAGATAATATATTCTTACAAAATACTTTGACAATATTGTAAGAACTTTTATTGTAATAATTTGTTTGCGATCGTAATTGTGTCTCTAAGCATAGTACCCGTCCGTTAAAGCCGCCCATCTATCCCCATAATCGTTTTGAATGAATACAAACCAATACGGTGTAAGCAGCATAGCTGGAGTAATTTTCCTGAGTTATGTGAGCGATTAGGAACTGTGGCTGACTCATTTTTTCATCAGATAAACTTTAGTGATGATTAAAATGTTCGGTCATTTTGTATTTTTGATGTCTATATGACTGTATAATTTAATAACGTATGTGGTTTCGAGATTGCAAAAATTTGCAGAAATTGGATGCATTATAAATTGTTAAAGTTGTACTTTATAAAAATTTAAACGGTAAATACAGTAACAAGCAGCAAAATATTGGGACGAGATAGTTGTGCTTATGATATACTGGCGGAAACGTCATTTCGATTTTATTTGTATACATAAGCTAATTATTTCTAATGCTCAAGGCTCGCGACATCTTTGCTCGACAAGTAAATATAGATAAAGTGCCTGATAAGGCCGTGCAGGAGACAGGTCATCATACGAGAGATGACCTGTTGCAGCGGCTGAAAGATGGTGATAATCGAGCTTGGAAGCAGTTGATGGATGAGTGGAACCCGAGACTTTATAAGTATTTACAAGGTAAATTACCCACAAAAGAAGATGCCGAAGACGTATTAAACGAAACGTTATTAGGTACAGTTCGTGGCATACAAAATTTTGATGGCGCAGTAGCAATATCGACTTTTGTTTACTCGATTGCAAATCATAAAGTTGTAGATTTTTGGCGACGCAGAAAAGATGTAAGTGATTTATCGGAAGAAATACCGACGAAATCTGTGCTTGATAGTGAGAGTATGGAATTTCAAGAGTTGTTAGCGCAATTGCCAGAGCAATCACGCGAGGCACTTATTTTACGCTATCATATTGGCTTAAGTGTTAGTGAAGTGGCCGAAATAGTTGGTCGCTCATATAAAGGGACAGAATCGCTTTTAAGTCGTGCTCGAAGGCAGTTTAAAGAGATTATAGAAAGCGATAGATATAAATAAATGTCTGACCAGTTTAGCGAACGAGAGCTGCGTGCTCTTTTCCAGAAGAACCTACCAAATGATCCTATGCCCCCTGGGCTTGCTGCAAGTTTAGAACAGCAAGTTTTGGCAGAAGTTGCATCCGTGCTAAGGCCAGATGCAGTCTATAGCTCTGCGCTCGAAAGTGAAGTCGAGCCGCAGACAGAACTTGCGCGTCAGCCACTAGCGCGACGTACAGTTCGAAAAGATGTTCAGCCAAGTTTCCTCGCGCGTATATTTGGTCAGAGGCCATCGTTTCAGTTTGGACCATCGTTTGCAATGATGGGCGCAGCGGCAGCATTGCTAATTGTGTTATTTAACTTTGGTGCGGGTCCGCTTGGCGATCTATTTACACCGCCCCCGACGGGTGGACCAGGAGGTTTATCTTCAGTTGAGGTCGTTCCTACAGCAGAGGCCACGAATACACTTGAGTCTGTGGTAACAGCTGATATTGAGCCTTCACCTACACCAGAAAGCGAAGCTGTTTTCGAAGAGACTACTGCTGAAATTGTGGTAGAGCCAACCGCAGTTGAACCAGCCGTAGATCCGATTGAACCCACTGTAGCTCCACCCGAAGCAGTTGCTACGGAATCAGAGGAAATTTCTGATCTGGAAAATAATAACGTAATACCAAACGAGAACAATGACTCGACTATAGATGATACGGATATATCGGAATTAAGTAGTACAAATACAAATTCTACAGATACAGATGTGACAACTGCTACAACGAGTAATGATTCAAATATTGATGACGTAGTTAATGACCAATTGACTGATGTAGGGCCTACCGTCGTTTTACGCTCTGAAACAGCAGACACCAGCGCGGCGCGGACTGCGCAAGTCGTTGCACAGGCAAATGCGACCAATACGCCTATACCCACGTCTGCTCAGGCTACGTTCATTCCAGCTGCACCGATTATGGCTGAATCCACTTCGACCACGCCAACTATAATGGCAACAAGCACACCGGTTGCATTGCCTATAGAAACGCCGACCACCCGTAGCGTTGCTGTAACCTCGGCTACCCAAACAGATCAGCCCGAGAGTACTGATATCGCAACGCAAACACCGACGGATACGAGAACTCCTACTATAACAGCTACTAATACGCCGAAACCAACGGATACGCGTACTCGTACATCGGTACCTACTTTCACAGAAACACATACGGCAACGGCGATACCGCCTACTGCAACCGCTACTGCTATAACATTGTCTACACAAAGTTCCGCAACAGCTATTCAGCCAAGCAGCACGCCGCTTCCAACTAAGACCAGTACGGGAACACCGATTTCTACTCTTACGAATGTGCCTGAAAATACGAATACACTGGTTCCAACAGAGACTCGTACCAGCACTCCGATTCCGACAGAGACCTTAGTTCCAACAGATACGGATACGTCGGTTCCAACAGAGACATCAGCTCCAACAGATACGAATACGCCAATTCCAACAGAGACTCATACCAGCACGCCAATTCCAACAGAAACAAATACGAATACACCGGTTCCAACAGAGACCTTAGTTCCAACAGATACGAATACACCGATTCCACCGACTGCGACAAATACGAATACAGCCGTGCCACCGACAGCAACAAACACGGCCGTGCCGGAAGTTGCCAATCAAAGGCCACAAATTGTTGACGATGTGGTTACGATTGAGGAAGATGGAGAGGCAAGTGTCAACGTTTTAGCCAATGATTTTGATGTAGATGGCGATACGCTTCAAATAAAGAATGTTGGTCAGCCTGCAAATGGTACAGTAATTTATGATGCCACTGGCCAAGTTATTTACGTCCCAGCCGAGAATTATTCGGGTGAAGACGCATTTACGTATGAAGTAAGCGATGGCAATGGTCCTGGGGTAGTTGGCTTCGTGCGAATTGCAATTATCGGAGTCAATGATGCACCAACTGTTGCAAACAGCACGTTCTTACTGATTGAAGACTCAGGGGCACAGAGCATATCGGTCCTTGAAAATGTTTATGATGTCGAAGGTGATCCAATTACATTAGTTGAAGCATTAGGGGCCGAACACGGCACAGTAAGTGTTGCTGACAATATGCTTCTGTATACACCAAATGCAGATTTCAATGGAACGGATACAATTGTCTATCGGGTTGCAGACAGCAGTCAAGCGGTCGCAACTGGAACGATAATTGTTGAGGTCAGCCCGGTAAATGATGCGCCAATTGCACGTGCAGACAGTATTGAAGCAGTCGAAGATATGACTAGTGTGCTTGCCGTGCTTGATAACGATATCGACGTAGATGCCGGTGACTCTATTAGTATCCTTGAGATTAGCGGTTCAATAGCTGGTGACCTTAGAATCATCAACAATGGAACGGCAATCGAATATACGCCGAGCAAAGACTTCTTTGGTGCAGGTGTATTTACTTATACCGTTACCGATGGCAAAAGTACGGCAAGTGCAAGTGTCAATGTTACGGTACTTGCAGTAAATGATCCAACGACCGTAAATGACGATAGTGCGATAACTGAGGAAGACACACCGATAAGCATCGCTCCGCTTGCTAATGACACTGATATTGATACTGATATAACAGCACTCAGAATCACAAGCATTACTAACGTGCAAAACGGAACCGTGACTGAAGCTAATGGTGTTGTACAGTTCACGCCAAATAAAGACTATAATGGTATAGGTGGCTTTAGTTATACGGTTAGCGACGGTGAATTCGACGTCGCAGGTAATGTCGTGATTACGATTATGGCCGTTAACGATGCGCCTCTCTTATTGAGCAATAATGTCTATACGCTAACCGCTGGTTCAGATATAAGCATCGCGATTTTGGCTCCGACACTAGTTGGAGATGTTGATGGGGATACACTGACAGCCACAATCGTTACACCGCCAAATCATGCAGAGGCGGTCAGCATAGCAGACTCAGCAGCAGGCGTATCGACGCTATATTACAAATCAGCCCTTGACTATTCGGGTCTCGATAGCCTTGCTTATGAAGTGAACGACGGTCAAGGCGGCATGCTTATGGTAACGCAACAGTTTGTTATTACGGCAAAACCAAACCAACCGCCCGTTGTGCCAGAGCGCGGAATAGTGACGCTCGATGAGGATGTGTCAGCAGAGTTAAATCTTTTAAATGGCGTGATCGATCCGGATGGTGACATTTTAACAATCGTCAGCTTTGACCAGACAACTGCGAACGGTGTTATAGCAGCAGCGGAAGAGAGTAGCGTTATATATAAATACACGCCTAATGCAAATTATAATGGCGTAGATATGTTTAACTATACAATATCTGATGGTGAGTATTCTGTTCAGGCCACAATCAATATTCAAGTGAATCCCGTTGCAGACAAGCCAGCATTCACGACTCAGCCCGAACCCGCTACATTGACGGTTCAACAAGGTGCTGATTATTCGTATAATTTTGAAGTGTTTGATGCGGACGGCGACTCTATTTCCGTAAAACTCTCTGAGCCAGCACCAGAATGGTTAGGAGTAACTGGCAGCAGCCAACTGTTTGGTACCGCAGGGCCGTTGGATGTTGGCGAGCACTCGATTATATTAGAAGCTACGGACAGTTCGGGTGATAAAGCCACACAAGAATTTATCATTGTAGTAACAAACGTGAATGATGCGCCAACAAATCTTACGCTGGATTTAAACGAAAATGAAAGTAATCCAGAAGTTGGAATCACAATCTTTGACCTAAGATTTGAAGATCTAGACGTAGCTGATAGCCACACAATTAGCGTTACGCTATCAAGTCCAGGTTTGCTTAGATTGATTGATACCGACCCTAATGACAGATTTGCTAAACTACAGGTTGAGCTAGAGGCAGGCGTATCAACTGTGAGCCCACTAATTCGGGTTACCGATTCTGCTGGAGCCATCATCGAAAAGGGATTCTCCTTTGGCGTGACGCCATTGCCACTCCCTGAGATAACGGCCACCAGTATTCCAACTGCAACCGTTGTCCTAACAACAACCGCAACACCAACGAGTACCATAACCGTTCCAGACGTATCTGCTTCATCTGTACCGGTAACAATTACGGTTCCCATTACGACCACCGGGGACATTACTGTTACCATTCCAATTACCGGGACCGGTGAATAACGAATCGATCACTAATAGATCTGGAATCAGAAATTTTACTGATACAGTGCTCAACCGGCGCTACCGCCAATTTTGAGAAGATATCACATAGGAATAATAGAAAAAAGGTGATGATTAACTCACATCGAGCTAATCATCACCTTTTTTCTATTGCACATACTATCTTATTCTCAAGTCATAAACTTATAACCTCCAGCGGCAACAGCCTACGGCGACAACCGCTCCACTCGCCAATCTACCTCTTCCTCACGCGTATACCGCAATCGATCATGCAGTCGATGCACCCCCCCCTGCCAAAACTCAATCGCCAGCGGCTCTAGCCGATAGCCGCCCCAATGTGGTGGCCGCGGTGGATCCACGCCATCGTATTGATCCGTCAACTCGGCCAGTCGATTTTCGAGCACGTCACGTCCATTAATCACTGCGCTCTGATCAGACACCCACGAGCCGATGCGGCTGCCCCACGGTCGGCTGTTGTAGTACGCGTCAGACTCCTCGGATGAGACTTCTTCCACCCTGCCCTCAATGCGGATCTGCCGCTCCAGCACGCCCCACCAGAAAACCAGCGCCGCGGATCCCGTCTGTGCCAACTCGTGCCCCTTGCGGCTCGTATAATTTGTGTAAAAGCAAAAGCCACGCTCGTCAAAGCTACGCAGCAACACAATTCGTGCGGATGGCTTTCCCGCTGCCGAAACCGTAGCCAATGTCATTGCATTGGGTTCGATGATGCCTTCCGTGTTTAGTGCCTCATCGAGCCACGTACGAAACATGTCAATTGGCGAAGCAACCGCGTCGCCCTCATCAAGCCGCTGACGAGTATAATCCTTACGTAAGTTTCGAATATCTGTATTCATCTCTCTCTTTTTCTATTAGCCACATTCTATTAGCCACATTCTATACTTATTCGGAAAAGTTTTGCACCACATTCCGTAAACTAT
>Ga0209187_1003380_pt1 | contig 13414 bp, 8 predicted proteins | sample BantaG_FD_187430 | JGI IMG/M metagenome (GOLD analysis project Ga0209187, IMG submission 187430) | Marine algal microbial communities from Bantry Bay, Ireland - BantryBay_4 metaG (SPAdes) (version 2) | ecosystem: Host-associated > Algae > Red algae > Unclassified | place: Bantry Bay, Ireland... | reverse complement strand
GGCGGCGTATCCTCCTGAGGCCTACTTGAACGTGTGGGTAGTGAAATCAATCCTAGGCGGGAGCGGAAATGTTTTGGGCTATGCGCAATATCCCGGCGGGGCCAAAGGCACGGATATGATCATGATGCAGTATGATGCCTTTGGCGTTGGGGTGGATCAGTATGACCTCTTGAGTGACTATGCCGAAGGAGATGTTTTGGTTCATGAGGTGGGTCATTGGTTGGGATTAAGGCACACGTTTCACGGTGGGTGCGCCGGGATGACGACCAATTCGTGCGCGCTACTTGGGGATCGAGTTTGTGATACGCCACCCGTCGCTCAGCCGAATTTCAATTGTCCTGCCGGTGATTCGTGTGCCGAAGACAATAATTTACCCGACCAGATTGAAAACTATATGGATTACGGAGAGGACGCGTGCTCGAGTACCTTTACTGCGGGGCAGCGTGATCGCATGCATTTCTTTTTAGACAACGAAAGATCGTGGCTGCACAGCGATGCAAACCTCTTGTTCACCGGAGTCGATTGCATTCCTGCTCCCGAATCTGCGATATTTCTCGTTGAGCCAGAACCGCTGTACACCTCGCAGACCTTTACCGCACGGGCGGCTTATCCACCGGGCCCGAACGTAAGTTATACCTGGGCTGTCGATGGGAATGCCTTTCCATCATCAAGCTCAGAGTTCCTTGTTTCAGCGATGGCCGACCCCGGGGTATACCCCGTGCATCTCACCATCGATAATGGAACCTCGGTGTTTTCATGGGAACGCGATGTTTACGTTTTGACGAACCGGACCATTTCCGCGACCAACGCCGTTTGGCATTGGGGCCGGTTTGGTGGGGTTCGTTTTCCTCAAACCGGAGATGTTGAAGAAGACCTTGGCGCGTTTAATGCCGAATCCATTCATGATACCGGAAGCGTGATGAATTATCATGACTCGGAAGGGAATTTGATTTTTTATGGGGGACGGCAGTATATCGAAACTTCTGACGGAGTAACGATTCAGAATTCCACCTTTCGCCTATGGGATGCCGCCCATCAAGAGTTCACCGCCGGGCCAGGATTGGCTGATCCCTACATCTATGTAAACGGAGGGGGAGAAGGTGCGAAAATCGCGTTCAGGCATCAAGATGATCCAAATCGCTACACCTTGTATGTGGCTCGCCAAGGCTTGCGAGCCATGGAATTAGAGCTCGGCCCATCAGGCCTGAATGGCGTGGTGCTGGATAAAAATGTTCCCATCACAGTTGGGCCACCCGGAGCTGAGGTAGCTGACGACGGATCAATTAAGGTGGCATGGATGATGAACGTGATGCAGCATTGTGATGGCGAAACCCACTGGCTCTTGGTTCTTTATCCAAGCCAACAAATTGGGGTGTATCATGTCAGCAATGGGGAACTTACCTTTTCTGGTAGCTATCCCCATGGTTTTGATGATGATCTGAGTGGTATCTATGTGAGCCCAAATGGGCAGCGACTTTTAGTAGGTAACCAAGTCTTTGATTTTAATCGTGCCACCGGCGAGCCAACCTTCAGGGGGCACATTGATTACGGCGTCATCGAATTCGCTCGGGGAGCAACGTTTAGCGAGTCAGGTAATATTTTATATTTTACCGGGTATGGACCACTCAATTTAATTCAACAATACGACCTGCGTGAACCACCGCCATATGTTCCAAAAGTAGTCCCCAACACAGCATATATTTATACCTTCAAACACGGTCCAGATGGATATATTTATGGTGATACATGGGGGAGTAGCGATGCGTTGAGCCGGTTTATCTATCCAGAAAATCCGGTCACCGAGAATGATCCCAATGCCTCTGGCTTTCAGCATGAAGTGCTAGAGTTGGATTTTGGGGGAACAGGTTTATATCTCCCGTTTTCTTTTCATCACGTAGAAGCCCCAGAAGAGGCCGCCTTCACCATTACGGGAAATGAAGATGCCCCCTGTGGATCCTTTCTCTTTAGCCCTGCTGGTAGTTGTCAGCCGGTCGTGTGGGATTTCGGGGATGGAACCTCAGAGACCGCCGTCGGAACCGTTCTCCATAGCTTCCCACCGGGCACCTACACCATCACCGCCACTTTTGGTAGCGGGGAAATGAGCCAAACCATCCAGGTCGGCTTGCCGGAATACTCCATCGCCGGGAATACCACCGTCTGCGACGGGAATGCTACCTTCTATTCTCTCACCGAAGAAGCATCGATTATTTCTTGGGAGGTAATCGGAGGCGAGTTCTTCGAAAGTATTCCCGGTGAGATCGAAGTGTTTTGGCTCGATTCCGTCGGGACGGTTGAAGCCTTGATTCAGCATCCGCTGCATCTGAATTGTTCCACATCCGTAAGCCTTTCGGTGAGCATTACAAGCATTCCAACTCCGACTCTGACGGGGCCGGTCGCGCCTGCATGTGGAATCTCCGTCGCGTACCATAACGATGTTTTTGGGAATGGCCTAGAGGTCAACTGGCTGATTCAAGGCGGTGAGATTATCACGGCTCAAGATGAAGGCGTGGAGGTCGTGTGGACGGAGAGCATTGGAACCGTGGTACTCGATGTGTTTGATCCCCTGAGCGGTTGTAGCAAAAGCGTGAGCCTTCCGGTCGACCCACAAGATGGCATCCTCTGCAGTCCGATTGGACTTACCATCACCAAGAGCCTCGTCACAGACCCGGTGAATCTAGGGCAACTCATGCAGTTCGAAATTACCCTGACAAATACCGGGGATTTAGATTTTGCTGAAACCGCTATCTATGAATCGTACCCTCAAGGATTTACCGTGCAAAGCACCAGCATCGCGGCCGAACCCGAGTCGCCGGATGATCCTGCATCTGATCTTTTTCTAACCGGCCCCTTAGCCGCAGGAGCTAGCGTCACGCTTCAGGTCACCGGGCGGATTATCGATCCAGCCCTCTGTGGTATGGTGCTCGAAAATCATGTCGATGGAATTGGAGTGCATCCTGATTTACCGGAATCAATTTCGGTACACGGCGTAGTTCGTTTTCACATCACCTGTGAGCCTTGCTTGACCCTAAGCAAGCGAGCTTCAGTTGACGTCAGTAAGCCTGGGGAGCCACTGGACTTTCACCTCTGCCTAGAGAACTGCGGAACGAAAAATATTCCCTCGATTTTCTTGATTGACCTCCTGCCTTCCGGTTTCGAACTCGGCTCTGTTTCCATGGCTCCCTTGTCGAGTAGTGGCTCATTTTATATTTGGGAAATCACAGGGCTCGCGCCCGGAGAAATCTTTTGCATCACCTTGAAGGGCAAGGTCGCTTCTGATGCAGATTGTGAAGAAGATATTGAGAATAAGGCGATTGCCATTGTGAAGTTTGGCGCCAGTCAATGGCAGGTGATTCCAGATTCTTGCTTGGTCACTGTGGTTGATTGCCCCGGCGGCGGCACGCCCGGCGGCGGTGATGGGTTTCCTGGCAGTGACGGCGGGACACCTGGGAATATCGGCAACGCAGAAATGATTCTAGACCGTCCCGTTGATCTGGGTTCTTCCGAGCGGCAAGTCAAGCGGTCCGCCACCCGTGTAATTCGCCAGAAAGCTATCATTTCAATGACCTATCAGACCTATCTCGACCGCTTGCGTTTAGAACTTTGGACCATCTATCAGGACACCTTTGGGGGGAGTGGAAAGCCACCGTTTCAGACCAGTGAATGGGCTATGGTTGGAGGCAAGGTTCTGACCGAAGCGGCTTTCCTTCAAAAGGTTCAAGCGATTTCGACCAAGGATCCCGCGTCAACTCGCATCATGAAATAAAGTTTTCCCAAAGAATATTTTACGGTAAACTAGCGTCTCATATATAGGAGATACGCATGTTGAAACATTTCACTCGCATTAGTTTATTGGTTTTACTCGGATTCGGTTGCTTCAGTTGCATCGGTTGTTCGACCGTTGCCTCGCTGAAAACAAGCGGGATGAATATGGTTGGATCCATGGTTGATCCCGCTCTCGAAAGCCGTGCTTCTGCCGAGTACGCAGGCTTCGTTAAGCAAAAATCCTATTCGCAGGAGAATGACGAGGCGCAGCGCATCCGCGAAGTCGCCAACCGAATTATCAAGGCGGTAGATGTCTATGAAACCAAAGTACCTCCTGCGCTTCAGCCTTATGGCTTTCAAAGCGCCCGCGATTTTAAGTGGGAAGTCAACCTCGTCAAAGACCCGTCCAAAAATGCCTTCTGCATGCCAGGCGGCAAAATTGCGGTCTTCGATGGGATCTTGCCAATTGCTGGTAACGATGACGGGCTTGCCATCATCATAGGGCACGAAGTGGCTCACGCTCTACTGCGCCACAGCCGTGAGCGCATCGTCCAGCAAATGGGCGTCCAGCTCGCGCTGTCCGGTTTGTCCGGTCAGCTAAGCCCTGAAATGATGAAGTACGCCGGCATGGGCGCGAACATGGGCCTCATGCTTCCCTGGAGCCGTGGCGACGAACGCGAAGCGGATGATCTCGGGATGGTGCTTGCGATTATTGCTGGCTACAACGCCTCTGAAGGATCCGAAGTCTGGAAGCGCATGCAAACCGCCCACGCAGGTCATGAGCCTGCAGAGTTCATGAGTACGCACCCGTCGACCGGCTCACGCATCGTCGACCTAAAACGCTTAGCCGACCGTCACAATCCGGTCTTTAAGCCCTATATTATTCCTTGATCGTCTTAGGTGTTGGCACGAGACCTGCATTACAAGTGGGTGTTCCTCGAATCGAAGGTTTTGCGAAAGGGTTTGTGCCTTTCGCGGATGAATAATGAGCAGCGCAGGTCAAACTGCGTCAGATTTCATCCCGATTTGGGGGCAGAAAAGCCATAACAAGAAGGTAATTGTAACCCATGACAAAATCTACACCACCGCAGCCATCCGAAAATGCTCCGCCCCGTCACCAGTACGACATGGCGTTCACGGTCGATTTCGATTTTCCCGTGATCAGTACCCGTGGCATCTTCGAACCGGAATCCAACGAGTTGCAGGATGTCTTGCATCGCGCGTCTGGAATCAAGACGGTGAACGACCGGGCCCGTTGCTTGGTGGTGGTTGATCAGGATGTGGCTCAAGCGCAGCCCGATCTGAATTCGAAAATCAAAACCTGGTTTGCCGCGCATCCAGAAAAGACCGAGCTCGTCCGCGATCCCGTAGTGGTGGTGGGCGGCGAATCCTCCAAGAATGATTATCGCAAGACGATGGAGATCATCGACATCATCTTGGAATACAAGATGTGTCGCCAGTCCTACGTCATTGTGATTGGTGGCGGCGCAGTACTCGACGCAGTCGGTTTTGCTACCGCCTTGGTCCATCGTGGTTTACGTCTCGTTCGCTTGCCCACCACGGTTCTCGCACAAAACGATGCTGGCGTCGGGGTGAAGAACGCGATCAACCTGCACGGCGGAAAGAACACTGTCGGCACCTTCGCACCGCCTTGGGCTGTGATTAACGATTTTGATTTCCTCTGCTCTCTCAGCTTCAAGGGCTGGTTGGGTGGCGTCTCCGAAGCCTTTAAAGTCGCCATCATCAAGGACCGCGAATTTTTCCATCGGCTGTGTGATATCGCACCGCGGATTAAGCAGCGCGACCAAGATGCGATGGAAGAGCTGATCGTCCGTTGCGCGGAGCTTCACTTGCACCACATTTCTACCAACGGGGACCCATTTGAAATGGGCACGGCTCGTCCTCTCGATTTCGGTCATTGGGCCGCGCATAAGTTAGAGTCCATGACGAATTACGCCATTGGCCACGGTCAGGCGGTTGCCATCGGTATCGCAATCGATTCGACCTACGCCTGCATGAACAATTGGATTACCGAAGCCGAGCGCGATTTGATCCTCAAAGGGCTCACCGATGCCGGTATGGCGCTCTGGACCACGGAACTCGAACGCACCCTCGGTGATGGTAGTCTTGAGGTCTTGGGTGGTCTAGCGGATTTTCAGGAGCATCTCGGCGGTGAATTATGCATTACCTTTCCCGATGGACTGGGCAAGAAGTTCGAAGCCCACGAAGTCGATGGAGCTCAAGTCACCGAAGCGGTTTCTTTCCTCAAGCAGCGCTACGCTGGTAAGACGGCCTAAGCGTCTTGGTTTTTGGGGTCGTATCACACCAGATTGTAGGGTGTAAAAACGTATCCGTTTAATTCTAAGGTGTGCGTAGCAGCCAAAGCTGTAGGCAGTGAATCCCAAGTCTAAAAGGCTGGTAGAGCGTAGCGATGGGCAACGCCCATCGGAAATTGATTCAGCGCCTTTACGGTCTGCAATGTTTTCATTAATCTTCTGCAACTTGTGCAAGTCTTTCAGACTTGATGTGCCCGTCAATTTGGACCGATGGGCGTTGCCCATCGCTACGTTGTTTTCGCCTTTCAGGCGAGTACGGCAAAGCTGAATCGAAAAAAAGCTCCTTGCAGTAAAGCTCTGATACAGCCCCTCCGTGGCCGCCGGCGCTTTATCTTTTGCAGGTCATATATTCTGGCGCAGCCCAAGGAACTCTTCAGCGTCAGCGATTCATTTTTTGGAAATCAGATAATCTGGCGCAGCCCAAGGAGCTCTTTAGCGATAGCGATTCATCTCTCAGAATTCAAATAATCTAGCGCAGCCCAAGGAACTCTACAGCGTCAGCGATTCACCTTTTGGAAATCATATATTCTGGCGCAGCCCAAGGAGCTCTTTAGCGATAGCGATTCATCTCTTGGAAATCAAATAATCTGGCGCAGCCCAAGGAACTCTTTAGCGATAGCGATTCATCTCTCAGAAACCAAATATTCTGGCGCAGCCCAAGGAACTCTTCAGCGTCAGCGATTCATCATTTGGAGATCAAATAATCTGGCGCAGCCCAAGGAGCGGCGGTTTCCAACCGCCGGGCTAGCGCCGGCTGATTGTCCCTAGCGCCGGCTGATTGTCACGAGCGCTGTCTCTCAGAAACCAAATAATCTAGCGCAGCCCAAGGAACTCTTTAGCGTCAGCGATTCATCTTTTGGAAATCAAATATCCTGGCGCAGCCCAAGGAACTCTTCAGCGTCAGCGATTCATCATTTGGAGATCAAATAATCTGGCGCAGCCCAAGGAGCGGCGGTTTCCAACCGCCGGGCTAGCGCGGCCTCATTTGTCCCTAGCGCCGGCTGATTGTCACGAGCGCTGCTTACGCCCCATCTCATTCTTGAGCTGGTTCAATTCACGTTTGTATATCGCATGCTGATAGGGGACCTGCTTCCGCTTGTTTCCGATGTGGCGAATGGCGATGGCCGCGCCCAAGCAACAAAGGGCGAGTAGGCAAAGAATGAGTGGCGTATTCATGTTCGTTTTCCGTATCTTCTAAATCGTACGACTCAATTCTTTAAAATGCCTCGTCCGTCGGTTCAATGCAGAAGCTGAAATTTTCTCTGGGCTCGATGGTGTCGTACTTCATAGTGCACTTAATAGTTGCTCTAGAAAGTCGCTGTAAAAATCAGGGCATAAAAAAGCAGGCTGAAGTAAACTCCAACCTGCCTGAGCGAAGAGAGAAATTGTTTGTAAGGTTAAAATAACACAGAAATCAACTTTGCAAAGAGAAAAGATTAGCGAATTTCGTCGTCGATTGAAGGGGTCGCGGTGTCTTTAACCGTGCTGTTTTTGCCCTTTTTAGCTTTGTTTTCGTCGTTTTCATCTGAATCGTCTTCGTCAAGGTCGAGGGTCCAGAGGTCGCTAACGTCGATGAGGATGATTTCTACATCGTTTCCAACCCAGAAGATCTCTCCGGAAGGCGTCGTGTTTACTTCAGTGTTTACTTTAGCACCCGAGACGATTTCCTGTAGTTCGTTCACCATTTCAGTGACCGTTTCCGTGACTACCGGAGCGCCCGTTGTTGGGGTTTCTGCCACGATTGTTTCCTCAGTCGTCCCTACTACCGTTACGTCGCTACCTTCAGCGTTATTCTGGTTGTTGTTTTGGGGCTCTACAGCGTCCCCGGCTTGGGCAGATTCTTGTTCAACAGTCTCGCTGTTGTTGTCAGTATTGTCAGTGTTCTCGTTTTGCGCCGCTCCCTGATGAAGGCCGTCAAAGTTCATCGCAGATGATTCGCAAGCGAGGATGCGGGCACCGGCAGGAGCCAAAATGCGAACCGCGATTTCACCGCTGTCGAGTTTGATGGTGTAGCCGCGAAGGATTTCAGGCGCCGCTTCGTTTGCGAGGTTCCAAATGCATGGAACGCGGATGAAGTCGGTAAGAAGAAGGTCAGTTGCTTGGTCAACCGTTACGTCAACCGTTCCATTTTCATTAGCTACAACTGCAGCGGTTGTCGTAGCAGCTTCAACGTTGCGAGCGTCGATCAAAGCGCTGCGGGCAGGAGCCGCTTCGTTGTGAGTGGTGATAGTGTGGATCCCGTCGCCAACTGCAACCACGAGGCGGTTACCGAGAACGAAAGAAGGAACAGATACACCGTCTACTTTAACTGCGAGCGTCGCGCAGTCAGCAGAAGCGATTTCGTACATGCCGCACTCACCCGTGGTGAAGGTGTCGATCGCGTCGCTTTCAGCCACGATGCCGTTTTGAGCCACGATGTCGTTTTGAGCCGCGATGTCGTTTTGAGCCGCGATGTCGTTTTGAGCCGCGATGCCGTTTTGAGCCGCGATGCCGTTTTGAGCCGCGATGCCGTTTTGAGCCGCGATGTCGTTTTCAGCCACGATGCCGTTTTGAGCGGTGTGCTCGATGCCGTCTTCGGTGAAGCAAACAACCTCACTCATGATCAAGTCATCGCCGAACATCGCTTGAAGCTCTTCGAAGCTACCCGCTTCAGGCGTCGTTGTTTCTTTGCCAATCGCCATGCGAAGGCTCTGCGCTGAAGCAGAAAGGTTCAGGAGGAAGATCGATGCCAGGATGATGATAAAGTGTTTCATTTCAATTTCGCTTAACAGACCATACGTTACATTTCTCCATACTGCAAACGATTCGGGTCACTTTTGTAACATTTGAAACAGAAATGCGAAAAAACCCTTATTATGGAGCTTTCTTGGCGTAATTAATTTCATTATTGATAATATACGTAACGTTCGGGATGCCAATTCGGGGTGAAATTATCATAAATAGGATTCCAGACGATACATTTTGAACGCCCTTATTCCGAATGAGATGGGGTCGAAGACCGGTTTTGCCTTCATATGGATGGTAATGAAGGGTGGGAGAGCCTGGTTAAAGCGGGAGTGTTATGAGTTCAGGCCCAGATAGGGTCTGGGTAGTGTTCTGAAATCCATTTTGGATATGGTTCGAACCATCCATCGAGCTTAAAGGGCTCAGTCAGCATAGCTCAGGGCTTGAGAAGTCTAAAAATCGTAACGCTGAAAGCGCGATGTAACGTGGATGATTAACCAAGCCCGTATCTTTAGTGCTCCACGTTATAGTGGCCCTGAATCTAGGATGCTACCCTGGTTTAGCTTAAATCCGCCCCGTTGGTCCTCAACATCCAAGGGTTGCGATTTCAGGACAGACTCCAATGGCGCTTATTTAAGCCATGATCTTCGTAGGTAGCTCAGTTCTACTGACGTGGGAAAAAAAGTCCCGGCAGGGACGGCAGAAAGTAGCGCGGGGTGCAGCGGAGCGGAACCCCGTGGAGCCTTTGCGATGAAACCTCGCAACGAGCCATACACCTTATATAGTAGGGCCGCTCTGAACGAGGCGCAGATCTCAGTCATTTGGCATAAGCCTGTATATGTTAACTGAGATGTTATTTGCACGCAGACCCCAATAGGATTTACCAGTCCCAGAGTAAATGCAGGAGGGTTTTCCCTATCAGTGGTGCGAGTACTGGGGGTTCGCCATTCCATCCTCCTTCCATGAGGAGAAATGAGAGTCCATAGTCAGAGGCAGCCATCGGATCGTCCAAGAAGTCGTCAAGCTCCTCGGCATCCTCAAAAGTGACCGGTCTGGAAAATCGAACCTTTAGCCCTGCAGAATCCGCGAAGACGATTTGTCCCGGGATGACTTCGCAAATTTCTTCCACCAAGTCGGCGACCATCGCCACAATTCGTTCGGAGTCTTCTTCCATTTGGTCATGACTCCCTACGTTAAAATAGTGGACGATCTCTCCAGTAGGGGTGTCTATCGGTAGGCTGTAAAATCGATGCCTCAAATCGCGCTCATTCTTAAGTCCAATCAGCAGGAATCGGCTTGGGGCTTCATGGGCTGGAGGGTCTATGTAAAGTGCTTCAGGAGAAACCTCTTCTTCAGCACTCCATTTTTCAGGTATTTCCATGACAAAACGATATGAAATTTTTCCCTTGCGTCAACGTTTTGGAGTCAGACTCCAATGGCACTTAGTTAAGCGGTCCAGCGTATTTTTTTGTGCCATGTTACATCGTGGGAATCCGCCCCAAAGTGGGCGGGATATGGTAGCCCGTGTGCAAGGCCGCGAAGCGGCCGCAGCGCCGGGTTACGTGCAGACGTAAGAGGCAACGAGGGGTAAGCGTTATATTGTGAGAGAACCCGAATCGAGGCGCAGAACGTAGCCCCGCCCAGTTTGAATCCTGTTTATATCCTACAATGCCCGAAATCCACTAAAACGAAACCCTCAAAATTACCAGGAATCGTTTATCATACGCTTTTCATCCGCTGGGGTGTCGCCGCTACGCGGCTTAGAGGAGGAAGCCGCCGGGACCACGGCCTCCTCACTCCGTTCGTCAACCGTGGCTATCAATGGGTCAGCGCTACGCGCCTTTAGTCGTCTGGACTTTCACTCATTTGTAATACAAATCGGCTTATCTAAGTGCCATTGGAGTCAGACTCTGTTTAAAGGACTAAACCAGGCTGTACGGCTATCCTGTTCATTTTGTATATTTTGTCAAAAAGTAGGTATAGCAGGGGGCGGTATGTGTCTGGCTCCGAAGCACGGTGTCAGGCTATGACTTTGAAAGTAATTTGAGCACAGCCTGGCTGGCATTGATTTTCTCGATGTCTTTTTCTTTTCGCACGTGACGTTTGAAGCGCTGAGTCGCCGTAAGGGCGCAAGCCATCAGAAGGCATAATCCGATGCCACAACACACGGCAAAAAAGCAGTGCGCCGGTAGAAATTCCAAACTCACGGGGCCGCTTCGCGGCTTTATACCTGTCACACAAATTGTCGTACCAATTTTCAGATTCAGACTGTTCGAAAGCTCTTAGATTCATGGGGCATACCTATGTGTTCGAGACACTTTGGCGCGAGGAGTCAATTACCGCAGCTCGGACACGACGGAGACCGCAAATTCGGCGCGGTCGCGGATGACGCTCCAATTTTCGGAAGCAATATCATTTGCGAGGGTCAACCAGCTTCCGCCTACCGTTGCTACCTGCTCGCAGACGAGATAGTCCTTCATATTCGATAGGTTTATCCCGCCGGTGGTAATGAACTTGATGCCAAGGTGGGCATAGGGCCCGGCGATGCATTTTAGCATGGGAACACCACCGCACTGTTCCGCAGGAAAGAATTTGAAATGGGTCGCGCCAGCCGCCATGCCGAGTTCGATGTCGGTTGGGCTCATGACACCAGGAGCAAAGGGTAGGCCGACCTCAATCGCGGCTTGGATGACGGCTGGGTTAACCCCTGGAGCGACTGCAAAGCTCGCGCCACTTTCTTTGGCGATGCGAGCTTGTTCAGGGCTGGTGACGGTGCCGGCTCCGATGTGAAGTTCGGGACGCTGGGTCGCGATGAGTCGTATCGCTTCTGCGGCGGCGGGAGTGCGGAAGGTGAGTTCGAGGATCGGTAGGCCTCCGGCGATCAAGGCGTCCGCGAGGGGGAGGGCATGCTCGATCGAATCCAAATTGACCACGGGAATGATTTTAAGTTCAGCGATGCGGTGAAAAATTTCGGGCGTCATGCATGGGTTGTGTCGTGAATTTCGCTTGCCTGCAACTTGAATTTTGCGCCCTGCCGATTGGGATAAAGTTCGCACTTTTTGATCGGGCTGTTAGGCCGATCCCGTGACCGTGTTTAATAGTTTATTTCCTGTCTTTGCGGTGATCGCGCTGGGCTTTGGGTTGACCCGTATTGGCTTTATCCAGCGTGAGCTTCAAGTCGGGCTCAACGCCTTGGCCTATTGGATTGGGTTGCCCAGTCTCTTGTTTTACAAGATCGCTAGCGCTGAATTTGAGGCGGGACCTGCTGGTAGTTATTTTATTGTACTCTTGCTTGGGACCTTCGCCAGCTTCGCGGTGGGTATTGTTACCGCGCGGGCCTTGAAGCTTCCGGGCCCGAGTGCGGGTAGTTTTATCCAAGCCTGTTTTCGTGGAAATCTCGCTTATGTCGCGCTCGCGATCATTACCTTTTATTTAGCGAGCTTGCCTGAGGTGTCGCCGGAGCGAGCGAATCAAATTTTGACCTCGGTGATCTTTGCCCTGGTCCCCTGCGTGATTATTTATAATATTGTTTCCGTCGCGGTGCTCGAGATTTGCGCGCGGGCCGGGACGGTGAATGGCGCGGCGTTGCTGCGTGCAACGGTTCGTAACATCCTGCTCAACCCGCTGGTCATCGGATGTGTCATGGGGTTGATCGTGCAGCAGGCGGGGTTGGTGGTTCCTCTGGCGCTGGATCGAACCTGTGAGATCATTGCCAATGCGGCGTTTCCTATGGCGCTGTTGGGGATCGGGAGTCAGCTCGCCCGCACTCCGCTGGGCGGGCAGTTGAAGCCAGCCATGATTTCTTCTTTGATTAAGATAACGGTTCCGCCTTTGGCAGGTGGTGCGTTGGCGTGGCAGTTGGGGTTGCGTGGTCCTGAGTTGAAGGCAGCTTTGGTGTTGCTCGCGACGCCGACCGCGGTGGCGACCTATGTGTTGGCGGATCAGATGAACTGCGATGCGCGGCTCGCGGCGGGTTCGGTCGTGGTGTGCACCTTGATGTCCTTCGCGAGCCTTTGGTTGATACTTGCGATTTAGGTGTTGGGCGGATCCGATAGTCGGTGGATGGTTTAAGGCGTGTAGGGTTGGCGGAGGCGCAGGTGGAATTGCTTCTGCGCCTCGATCCGAGTTGTCTGGAATGTCTCGCAGTCTATCCATGGATTCGCAAGGCTGTATAAAACATTGAAATTGTTGCGGCGGAAATTTCGTCGGGAACCGACGGCTTATCTTAGGCGGGGGTTTCAACCTCCGTCCAGATGAACCCGCAATCGTAGGTCAGGAACTGACGGTTTATCAAAAGAGGGCTTTAGCCCGTCTTTCGCGATGTGGCTGGGGACCTCTAAGGCGTTGCAATAGAAGCATTTCATCAAAAACACCATCTGGTTTTGCGCCCTCAAAATACGTGGGGCGGGCTAAAGCCCTGTATGATAAACCGTCGGTTCCCGACGTGGATACATCGACCGTTTTTACGGGGGTTGAAACGACTAAAGGATGGAATTGACCCGAGGGCGAAAGCCCGAAGGTGTTAATGCCATCCGGGGTTGGACGAAGCGTGGTGCATGAGACCTGTTAAGCGGAATGCTTTGCAGGCACGT
>Ga0209187_1003377_pt1 | contig 13420 bp, 17 predicted proteins | sample BantaG_FD_187430 | JGI IMG/M metagenome (GOLD analysis project Ga0209187, IMG submission 187430) | Marine algal microbial communities from Bantry Bay, Ireland - BantryBay_4 metaG (SPAdes) (version 2) | ecosystem: Host-associated > Algae > Red algae > Unclassified | place: Bantry Bay, Ireland... | reverse complement strand
CCTTGCTAGATCACTAGACAGCTAGAGCCCTTGCTAGATCACTAGACAGCTAGAGCCCTTGCTAGATCACTAGACAGCTAGAGCCCTTGCTAGATCACTAGACAGCTAGAGCCCTATGATCTAGCCCCCATGATCTAGCCCTATGATCTAGCCCCATGAGCTAGAGCCCTATGATCTAGCCCTATGATCTAGCCCTATGATCTAGCCCCCCAAACCCCATAGTTTTTCTTCTATTAAGAACCACCTCATTTTTTGAGCTATTAAGAACCACCTCATTTCCTAGCCCATTCCCAATGACCTTAATCCCGCCCCCGATTTTACCCCGCTCTAAGAACATGGTTGAACCACACTGGCAGTTCCACCATGTCCCCATAGAGTTGTGAACTCTGTTATCGGGTAGCTTGCGCCACCCCATTCCGCACCGACATTTCTTTATATGTTTTTCCATTGATAGATCTCCCCCAGCACTAACATAATCTCCCCCAACCAGTTATGTCTCCCCTATCTTTCTTACACCTTTTTTTCTTACCATAATCAGCTAATGATAAAGCGGGCAAAAATGAAAATGTTGGCAAACCGAGGTTTTTAGTTACTGGGCGAAAACTAAGTACTATAGACTACTCTTTTTCCCTATAGAGAACATAGAATATAATGCACGCCCCGACTTTGGGGTAAAAAGCGGCACATGACCGAAATCATTGACTTTTCGCCCTGCGTAAGTGTGCCGTAATTAGCCCTTTTTTGGTGTTTTTCAAAAATTACCCTCTTTTCAGACCCTATGCATCAACTTTTAATGCACTACCCCAATTTCCCAAAATCGGTTTTTTGCCCAAAAATCACCTTTTTTGCAAAATCTCGACGGCACAAATTTTTGGACCAAAACGTAATGATTTCAAGGACTTGAGACAAAACCACTGCAAGTCGGGGATTTTACCCGACGGCACAAATTTTCGGACCAAAATTCAATGATTCCAGGGGCTTAGGGTAAAACCACTGAAAGTCGGGGATTTTGGCGACGGCACACTTTTTTGGAGCAAAACTCAATGATTTCAAACACTTGACGCAAAACAAACAAAAGTCGGGGATTTCTCGGACGGCACACTTTTTTGGACCAAAACTCAATGATTTCAAACACTTGACGCAAAACAAACAAAAGTCGGGGATTTGCCCAAAAAGCCCCCTTTTGCCACCAAACCCCCATTTCTTACATCTGTTTTGGGGTAATTTCGGGCTATTTTTTCAGTGTCTCTTGTTCTATGTTGTTCTATGTTGTCGCTTTGTTGTAATGATATAAAGGATGAAAATTCTAAAAATGAGGAGATTGAAAATGGTTTACCCCAACACCCTATGGTTTAAGTGCCAGGATGATATTAAAAAATTGACGTGCGATTGGTGTGATAAAGATAGTGAGGATGTTGATTCTCTCCATAGATTCGAGGAGAGTATTGTGTGTCGGGGATGTCTTGAGAGTGAGGAGCTAGAAGAGGATTCTTCACTAACACTAGAGGAAAGAAACCGATGAAAAACTTAAAAGAAGCTAAAAACTTTGTAATAACTCTCCTTATATATGTCGGTATCCTCTTGTTTTGCTACTTCTCATGGTCTCTTGTACTCAAATTCTTTGTTTGGTGTATCGATCTTTTCAAGTCTATTTGACTCCTTATCTTTATTTAATTATATATACTTTGAAATATAAATATTATTGGGAGCTACTTTAAAATGGATAAACATTTTTTCACTCGAACTAAAACGACAATAGATCTCTCCAATGGAGAGAGGGATTATATCAAGTCCAATTTTGGAACCCTCTCCTTTTTTATTAAGCGGGCTTTGAACTCATCGGGATTTTTAGAAACGCCTGAGTATAAGAGAGCTTCAAAAGTTGATATTGATAAGGCAATAGAGTCTTTGAGTAAGGGGAAAAAATGAGTGTTTTTCTACTTGTTCTAAAATTGGGAGTTACCTCTAGTCTTTTACCAATGCCAGATCTTGAAACTTGTAGCTACACTAAAGAGCAAATTTACAAGGAAAAAGTTGTTGGGATTGAGGCTTATTGTATCTATAAGCGGGCGAGGGAATGTGGGATCAAGAAGTAACCCCTTTGTTGCAAGCTCAACCATCTTGCTTGCTATCCTCTTTATATCCTTTTTCTATCTCAATGAGGTAGAGGAGAAAGAGAGAGAGCGGTTTTTTAAGAAGGTGAAGATTGCAACCGAGCTGCATAATGAGCTTGGCTTTAATGCTTCGATACACCACTTTAAAAATTATGTTATTAGAAGAGATGAGAAGTATTATGATCTTGCTTTAATACATCTTGAGAAAACTTTAAAACTCACCAACGAGTTTCTTGAGCTGTCCGATAGTAAAAAACTAATTGGATCTATCTTAGGCATTAGACACACCGCCACTTTGTACCATAAAAATTTGGGCTACCTAAAGAACCTAGTGGGAAAGAATAAATATAGTATTGAGGAGCTTGATAGAAAGGTTAGAGTTGATGACTCTAATGCTTCTAAAGCGATAACTTTAATCATCTCAACACTTAGAAAAGAGTGGGATGAGAAGATGCACAAAGCCGCTCAACTTAGAAGAACCTCTTTTTTTATCATCTTCTTTTTCTTCTTAATAAGATCTTACCTACTTCATAGAAATTCTAAAAAGGTGAGGGATAATGTTTTAGAGCTTCAAACCTCCAACCGCAATTTATCAATTGCCAACGAAGAACTTGATGAGTTTGGATATAGACTATCCCACGATATTAGATCTCCCGTGGCAACCACCAAAAGACTACTCGGTTTTATTCAAGAGGATATTGAAAGTGGGGAGCTTGCTGAGGCTTTAAACAATATCGTTGTCTCCCAGGAACTTATCTTAAAGCTTGATAGGCTTATCGAGAATATTATTAGGATGACAAAAGATAAGCTGCAAGTTGGAGCGGAGGAGCTTGTAAATGTTTCACGGATGAGAGAGGGGATTGCCGAAATCTTTGAGCCACTAGCAGAAGAAAAAGAGATAAACTTTATCCTCAACTTTAATAGTAAAAGAGACCATTATAGTTATGAAAAAGACCTTTTTCTCATAGCATGGAATCTAGTGGATAATGCTATAAAATATACTCAACAAGGAGGGGAAGTGTCCCTATTTTTAGCCGATGATAATAAAAACCTATTTATCCGAATTACGGATAATGGCTCGGGTTTTGAGGCGAAGAATAAGGATGATGTCTATAAACTATTTAAAAAGTTTCATGTAGATAGGAATAATTTGGGAAGTGGAATGGGAATGTATATGGTCAAGAAAGCCGTTGATAGACTTGGCGGTAATATACAGTACCAGACCTCAAAGAAAGGCACTTATTTTGCCGTAACGATACCAACTAAAGGAATTAAGCCATGAACGAAATAGTAATTATAGATGACAGTCATACAGATAGATATATCTTAAAACGAGAATTAAAATCCATTGGATTTAAGGGCGGGTTTTTAGAACTTGAAAATGGGGAGGACGCTATAGACTATTTTAGCGATTTATCCGACCCACCCTATTTTGTTTTTTTAGATATATCGATGCCTAAAATTGGGGGTTTAGAAGTATTGGAAAAAGTTGATAAGAGAGGTGGGGGAAACCCACCCTTTTTCCTCATGTATACTTCCTCAAATGATGGGGAGGATAAGACGACAGCTTTATCCTATTCTTTTGTAAAAGGCTATTTTGTTAAAGGTAAATACGACCGAGAAGAGTTAAGGGAAACCATTTTCAAGGAGGAATAAGATATGGAGATCCGACCACTTTTAGATGTTAGAGGTAGAGATTTAAATTTACTAAATGCTCAAGCCAATTTGGAAAAAGAGCAAGGCAGTAAAAAAGTTTTATACCTAGAGGACACCACCGCTGACATTATTGTTTTTGAAAGACTGATAAAAAATAAAGATATTTCAGTCCTTAGTTTTTTGACTATGAAAGATCTAACTAGGTTTTTCAAGTCCCAAGAAAGAAAGCCCTGGGATTTAATTGTAGTGGATTACACTTCCGATTTTTTCTCCTACATAGATACCATTCAAGAGTTAGCGGGTGCGGAAAATGTTCTAGTAACATCTGGAAGTGCTGAGAGATACGAACACCAAGGCAAGTTCCCTTTTGTTCATAAAGGCAATTTGGAGAGAGCTGTTAGGGGAATACTTGAATTTTAAACTAGATAAAAATCAAGAAAAAGCATTAAATTTTCACCTAAAAAATAGGTGGTCTTTTAATTGTATGAATATGGGGGAGGGCAAGACTCTTACGGCCCTAGAGACCGCTAATAGAGCGGGAGTAAAATCCGTGGTGGTCTATTGTCCCGCATATTTAAAGAAGAACTGGGAAAGAGAAGTTGAAAAGTTTTATGGAGATAAGTTTTGCGACATCTCTTTTCATAGTTACGCCTCAAGAAACAAAAAGCCAAAAGCCGAGATGGTTATTATGGATGAGTTTCATTACCTAAAAAACTTTAAAGCGCAACGTACGGATAAAGTTTTTAGTTACCTAAAAGAAAACAGACCAAAGCTAATGATGGGCTTGTCGGGGACACCGATGAAAAATAGCGCCCTAGACTTTTTCCCATACTTAACAATGTTGGGAGTGAGACATCAAATAAATTTTCCTAAAAACCCTTACGCCTTTGAGAAAACTTTTTGCCGTCAAGTCCCTAATGACTTCACACCCAGCGGTTATTCTTATGAGGGAGTAAAGGATGAAACAAAGACGGCTTTAAAAAAGCTACTCTCCCCCTTTTTTTATTTCACTCCCAAAGAGCTACGGCCTATATTGCCTGAGACCATGGATAAACACTATGGGGATACAAAGAAAAAAAGTGAGATTGCGGTGCTTATGCAAGAGGCGATTGAGTCGGGAGACAATATTCATTTTATGAGTCTTAAAGCAATGAACGCAGAATGTAATGTTAAAGATACAATACGTCTTGCCAATGATCTGATTGACCAGAAAAAAAGACCTGTTATATTTACCGAACATCGAAACCCAGCTAAAGAACTTGCTTCCAAGTTTGGCGTTTCACCTATTATAGGTGGTGTATCAAATGAGAAGAGAAATAATATCTTGGATAACTTTGATAATGGGCGTAGCCCTGTTATTGTTGGGACTTTTGGAGCAATGGGGATGGGTTTAAATATCACCTCAAGTGATACTATGATCTTCAACGACTACTCTTTCTCGCCTTCGGACTACGATCAAGCTAGAAAGAGAATACATAGGAAGGGGCAAAACTCTACTTGCTTTTATCACCACATATTTTCTAGTGAATTAGATAAACAGATATTTTACAAAATGATTCGAAAAAAGGGAGTGAGTGATGAAATGCACCAACGATAGAGAAGAGAGTGATGAGCAAATGATGTTACCTTTAATATGTCCAGGATGTGATTTAAAGATCGACGTATGTGCTTGTAATTGGGAAATCGAAGACTTTACAACAAATAAAAAACTAGAAGACACCCCGCCCCAATAGACTATTCTTTCCCTATTTTTTAATTTATCCTTTACCTTCTCCATAATACCTTATAGATTCTTTAAATATTTTAAATTTTAGAGGTATTATGGAAAACATCGATAAAGAAAAGCTTATCCGAAAAATTTTAGACCCTACCGTTTTAAATATAGATTTTAAGAAAAATGAAGTACGTTTAAAGAGTGGTAGAAAAGCTTGGGGATTAAGCCCCGTTGGAATAAGAAATTTACTTATCGAAAATCTAAAAGAGTTTAGCTCTATTTGGGGATTCCCAAGTGAAGAGGTATCTCCATACTTCGCAGTAGAAAAAGAGATAAAGCCCCAATTTAAAAAAGTAGTCGATTCTTTAAAAGAGAAGAAAAATACTGCGGGGGTTGATGGGGAGTCTCTTAAGATAATCCAACATATTAAAACGAACCTTATAAAGTTGGTGTTTAAAGAAGCCCGTAGCGAGAAAGATAGAATCGTAATCTTTGATAAAAGCACAAATAAAATTGAAACTCACTTCGATGTTAAAATGATCGAAGATACTTTCCATGATGTCTTTCTTGATAAAGAGCTTGCAAGAAACGAGTTTAGAAATTGGAGTAGAGATACCGAAAAATACTGTAGACACACGTTCAACCAAAAACTTGAAAAGCTCATCCCCGTTGATCCTGGACTAAAGAAATGGGATTTTAATAATTACAGTATTCCCGAGTATCGATACATTAAAGACCCCCAAATTGAGGGGTATATGAAAACCCTTATTACTTCTTATTTTAAGCACCTTATTCCCTGCCCGCACCAAAGAAAATACACACTCTCTTGGATTTATACTTCTCTGACTTCCAGACAACAAATTTTTCTATGTCTAGTTGGAGCGCATGGGGTAGGTAAAACTTTGTTCATGGATTTAGTTTCTAATCTCCATGGGAGAGAAAATACGGCAAGACCTAAAGATCTAAAGACTCAATTTAATAACTACCTTTTCGCTAAATCTATCGTACTTCATGATGAGGTTACGATTGGGGAGAAAGAGAAAGAGTCTTTCAAGAGGATAGCCAACGAGATTATCCAAATTGAGAAAAAGGGAGAAGATCAAAGAGATGTTATGAACACCGCTTCGATTATCATTGCTACAAACTACTATTACAATATTGCGGTTGAGCCTAACGATAGACGTTTTTCTATGGTTGATTTGGGAACGGTAAAATTAGAGGTAGCACTAGGTAAGCGTAACACTAGTAAATTGTTCAAGATGGTTGAAAACCCTCACTTTCTACACTTCTTTAGAAACTATCTACTCGAAATGTTTGACGGTAAAGAGTGTGTAAGCACATACGGAGAATTTTCACCTACTACACCCCTCACTAATACTAGAACTTTTGAGATATGTTGCCGCCTAACCGCTAGAGATGAAATTAAATTTGTTCTTGATTGCATGAGAGAGAAAAACAATGAAGGTAATTACCGCTACGATGAGGTAACGGTTGAGGATCTTATTTCCAGATATAAGAAAGATCAAAAGATGCAAGGTAACTCTTACAAGAGACTCAATAAATATTCCGTGCTTTATCAACCCGATGTTTTTGCGGACACGATGAGCGGTTATCTAATTGATGGGAAGCCCATTATTGAGTTGAGTAAAGATAAAACTACAGTTTTTAATTTACTAGCAAAAAGAAATGTTGATTTAAGTGAAGAGACTAAAATGATTGAAGGGGCTAGGAAGCTCTTAGAGAAAAAAGAAACACCTAAAAAGGAAGTGAAAAATGGTAATGGATCTAAGCAAGCTGGGACAAGAAAAAAAGATACGGAAAATAAACTTGGTGACGATGTGTGGGGAGCCCCATCAAATAATTATAAACACGGAAAACCAGGCAAGCAGTCCTATCCTACTCATTGAGGATTTATATAAAAGGTTAGCCGACCAGAAAAATACTTTACTTGAAATAAAAGAAGAACTTAAGGAACTTAAAAATAAATGAAATGCCTCTTTATCGACTTCGAGTACAATAGCTCGAATGAAGAAAATTTAAACTTAGTATGCGCTAGTTTTGACCTATTCGATATGGGTGACTTTTCAGGTAAAGGTGAATTACTAGCGGAAAAGAACCATTGGTTTCATGGGGATAGATTTTCAAATAGAAACTTCAAAAGAAAGTTAGATAGATTGGAGGAAACCTTCGGTTGTTTTACGATTGTATGTTTCTCAGCTAATGCGGAAGGGAGATCTTTTCTAGCAGCGGGAGTAGACCCTAAAGAGTATTATTGGATCGACCTACAAGTTGAGTACAAAATGATGGTCAACCACTGCCACACTTATATGTATGGCAAGCAATATATTGATGGGAAAGTTGTAACCACTCAACCACCTAAAGATAAATTTGCGATGAATGAAGAGGAAAAAATTAAAGCCCGATTCGATAGACCTCGAACAAATCTTGTGGCTTGTGTATTTAAACTATTGGATGAAAAGATAGACAGCAATTATAAAGACAAGATGCGAGATTTAATTATTGAAAACGATCCTGTAAAGATTGAAGCCAATAAGAAAGAAATATTAAAATATTGTAGATCGGATATAAAATACTTACCCCAAGTTTTAGTGAAGGTTATTCATTTTCTATCTAATACCAGTAAAAATATACATTGCAATTCTACAGTATCCGAGGCTTTTTGGAGAGCAAGATCTGTTTTAAATACAGCAATAATTGAAAATAATGGCTACCCTGTTAAAAAAGAATGGGCAGTAAATTTTACTAATAATGTGCCTTGGATACAGCAAGAGTTAGCAGAGGATATAATATCTCAATTCCCCGAAGGTGAAGCACCTCTTGAGTTTGAGAAAACTTCTAAAAAGTTAGAGGAGAGCCCCCGTAAACTTAAAAAGCCCAAACGGAAGATAAAAGAGTGGAAAGAGTGGTTACATAAAAATGTAAACACAAGTAAGTGGGTTAGGACAGGGACAATAAATAAGAAGACGGGAGAGTATGGGCTATCCACTGCAATCGATTCTTGGATTAGATACTTCAATCCACCAAGGCATGATTACGGGAGAGGAAATTACGCACACCAAATTATAAGATATTTAAAATTTAATCAACAACTTAATGGTTTCCTACCAGCTAGAAAAGGTAAAGCTAAGTTCATAGATTTTATGGGAAGTGATGGGAGAGTGAGAGGATATTTAAACTCCTATGGTTCCCAGTCTGCAAGATGGCAACCCAAAGCCGTTTCATTTTTATTTTTAAAAAGTGCTTGGATGCGTTCAATGTGTATAGCACCCAAAGGTAAATTTATATGTGGTATTGATTACTCCCAGCAAGAGTTTTTAATTTCTGCCCTTTTATCCCAAGATGAAAATATGATAAACGCTTATAGGACGGGGGATGTTTATCTCCATACTGCTAAACTTGCTGGCGCTGTCCCTAAAGATGGTAAGAGAAAAGACTATGAAAAAGAGAGAGATATTTATAAAGCAGTTACTTTAGCAATATCTTATATGATGAGTAAATACGGGTTAGCCGACACTCTAACTAGATCTTTAGGTAGAGAAGTCCCACATGATGAGGCTCAAGATTTCATAGATGCCTTTTTTGAGTCTTACCCACAATTTGATGAATTTATGCAATTAGAAGTTGTAGGAAAATACGAATCGGATAAGTATTTAAAACTAGCCGATGGTTGGATAATGTATGGGGATAACCCTAACCATAGAAGCTACGGGAACTATCCTATTCAAGGGATGGGGAGTTGCATCTTAAGACGAGCTGTTGATAGATGTTTAGAGGAAGGTTTAAAAGTTGTATTTCCTCTACATGATGCTCTCTATATTGAAGCCGACATTTCTGAAAGAGATGAGGTAATAAAGAAGTTCGACAATATTATGAAGTGGGCATTTGGCTATTATTTCAAAAATCCAAAAGAAGCTTCGAAAATTATAAGGACTGATATAAATATATGGGGGAGAGATTGCAAGGAAGAGGAAATAGTATTTGAAGATAAAAAAATAAAATCCCAAACTATTTATGTAGATGGTAGAGGGAAATCAGAGTTTGATAGATTTAAAAAATATATGGTTTCGGCTTATAGTGAGCCGATTAAAAACGATTAGCGATAGGAGGCTAGAATGAAGTATGAAATTATGGGCGAAAGAACACCAGTTATTGTGAAGTGGAAAGATCTGGATGATGATGTGGTAGCTATCCCACCCTCGAGATGGGTCGATACCCGTTTAGAGAAGTTCAAATATAAAGGGAAAAACTGCGAAGCGGTAAACTTTATTTTTGAATCTCTTGACGATGGCACTAGATATAAAGCATCCAACGCTCTACTTAAGTACATTTTAGAAAATGACTACGAGATGGGAGAATGTCTTACAGTTGACTACGAAGGACTAGATGACCAAGGCCGTCCAAAGATTAAAGTTAAAGCTGTAAAAGTGGCGGGAGAAGAGTTTGCTTCAAAAACTAAAGATTCTGTAGAGCCTAAAGAAGCAGTCGCTAAAGAAGAAACTCAGGTAGAAGTTGAAAGTTCTGGGGATGATGAATTAGACGATATGTTAAAAGACTAAATAGGGAGGACTGCTTTGAAAAATTTAAAAGATAAAAAAGACATTACACTCTCCCACTCAAGTGCAAACTTATTAAGAGGATGTGAAAAAAAGTACGTGTTATATAAAGTCAAAGGGGTAGATAAAGACCCCGACTTTGATGATAACCAAGAGCATTTTAATATTGGAAAAGCAGTCCACTTTATTTTGGAAGAACTCCTACATATTTATGATAAGGATAAGTTCTATGAATTAGTTGAAACTGCTAGTTCCCACTTTGAGTGTCCTGATAGAAAATACTTAATTGCAGCAATGGCTTTTAAAGGTCTACAGATACAGAAAAAAGAAAAGCTTTTTGCAGTTATTTGTGAGTACAGGATACAAACTGAAAACACTCTAGGTTATGTAGATTTAATCGCATGTGATGAGGATAAAAATTGGTGGATTATTGACCTTAAAACAAGCAAGAAAAAAAGTGAGCTAACTGTTGCGAAGCTACACAATGATTATCAATTGAATCTCTATTCAGCACACGTAAAACAAATTGCAAAAGATAATGGGTTAGACCCTAAAAAGTTTATGGGGTGTCGATATAGAATTATAACTAAATCCACCTCAATGCCTAAAAAAGATGAAACCATTCCCCAATATATTAAAAGAATACATAGTAAAGGTTGGGTAAAAGGATTTGATGTCATAATTCCAAAAGATGATATGCAACCCGAGGAAACTTTAAAAGGCCATAAAGAACTTTGGAGGCGAGCTAAGAAATTACATGAAGGGGCAAAACCTAAAAAAGATTATGCTTATTGTTCAAGTTTTTTTAGACCTTGTGCCTATTGGTCACACTGTCATGGAAATACATATACAGACTCACTTTTTGAGTTGGATGTAAGGGAGTACTAATATGAATAAAAACGAAATTGAAAAATTGTACAGTTTAAGATGGGCTACTAGTGAAACACTTAGAAACCCTAAAAAGGCGAAAGAGTTAGCAGAACACAATTTAAAAATTTTAAACATTTTGCTAGGGGATGAACCCGATAAAAACAAAACTCCGAAGCCTTTAAAGAGAGCCGATATTGTAATGATTATTGGACACACAAAATCATCATCTGGAGCTTTTTCAGAACACCTTGGAAAGTATGGGATGAGTGAGTACAAGTTTAACTCTCTCATAGCGGGATATGCTAAGGATTATTCTAAAACTAGAGGTTATAAACTAACTCTTGTATTTAGGGATAATATTGGAAGAAAAGGTGCGGGGGAACTTGCCTCTAAAATTGCGGGTAAAGATGGAATTGTTTTACACCTTCATTTTAATTCTACCAAAGGTGCTAGTGGTGCTGAAACCCTTTTTGATACAAGAGAAAAAGACAATAAAGAGTTTGCTAAAATTGTTCAAACTAACATGGTCACTTTCCTAAAAACTAGGAATAGGGGAACTAAAGTTAGGGATACGGGAAGAGGTGCTTATAACCTTGAGATGGTTACGAGTACGGGATGTTTAGTTGAGCCATTTTTTGCCGAAGATAAAAACACCGCCGAATTTATTTATAAAAATAGAAGAGGATACGCTAAACTTTTAGTAGATTCTTGTATTGAGTTTTTCAACTCTAAGGGGAGTAATCTTGGATAAAGAAAGAAATGAGTTGAGATTAATATTTCCACTCAAACCATTAAGTGTAAATGCTGCTTACAAGAATGTACCCAAAAAGGGGAGAGTGAAAACTGGAGAATATAAAAGGTTTGCCACTGATCTTAATAAATATCTTGAGGAGTACAACTCTTATAGGGATGATTTTGTATCTTATTTTAAGTCAAAATCTAAATATTTATATTTAGAAACCGTTTTGACTGTTTTTGTCCCAAGAGAATTTTTCCTTAAGGCCGAAGGTGGGTTGAGTACTAGGAAAGGTGATTGTGGAAATTACAGAAAAGTTATCCATGACATTATAACCAAGTGGCTAGGAATTGATGATAAGTACAGCGTGGACGAGAGAAATATACAATTTCCTACCGAGTATACAGAATGGGAAATTGTATTCACTATGCACGCAAAAGATTTGAGACATTTAGATAATCATGAAAAAATTTAAGGATAAGTTAAGGATTGTAGACTTATCCCTCGCACCTTATTGGGAGCGAAGATTGAAAGAACTTAAGGAGAAAAGGAAAATGAAATTAAAAAAATTGTTAAAGTTTCTATTGTTTCTATTGGGGATTTTATTATTTATCTCTATAGGTACAGTAGCTTCTCTTTACATACCAATAGGATCTTAAGATGCAAAAGATGGAAAGCAAAACACCCCTTGGAGCTGAGTTTAGGAGATTGAGAGAATCTTTCGACCTAACCCAATATGATATGGCAGATATGCTTAGTCTCTCCCAGGGGACTGTCTCCAAGATTGAGAGAGGGGAAATTGACCCCCCTTTTAGTATTCTGGTCATTTTGAAAGATAACTTCGGTGTAGATCTAAATGAGTTTGTATGTCTATAGAGAACGAGTTTAATTTTGTACCCTTCCATATCTCCTATTTAAAAGATGAATTAGATTCTTTAGTAAATAGTAGAAACGATCTTAGCACCGAAGCTGACTTTTTGGTCAAAGAGAGAATACCCAATTTCTACACAATTGGGATGACTACCTATAAAGATGGTTACACTAACCTAGATCGAGAGAAAGTGGCTATTTCAAACAGTGTATTGAGGAGTATATTTAGACCTCTTTATGACTTCCAGCTCTACTTTTTTGAGGATATTTTAAAAGAGAAAGTGAAGTATATGGCGGGGATGCCTTTACCAGGATTTCACTATTTTAAATATTGTGAGGATTTCACCTTTCCTTTGGCTAGACCACATGTTGATGTGCCTTTCAATAAATATGATTGGGGCTCAAAAGTTGAACAAGGTAGTATATTTTCTTGCTTAATCCCCATAAATTTACCGAAAGAAGCTGGAATGTATGCTTGGGACTTGACTGCATCTGATATGGCAGCAAGAGGAGCCGAGGCAGTAATATCCGAAGCTCGTGACACCATCCCACCCCATTTCATCCCCCACAAGGTTGATAGAGCTTGCATCCATTCTGGTAAAAGGGTTCACATGATAAAGCCTTTTGAGATAGATGACGAGGGAAGTACAAGGGTGACGATGCAAAGCCATGCCGTATTTTTAAATGGGTGTTGGCAGCTATATTGGTAGAAAAGCCTCATCCATGAGGCAAAAAGCCATCCTAGCTACTTAAATTTTAACATTTTAAGGGTATGATAAGAAATATAACTGAGTAAACTCAACAAAGGAGTCGAATATGTCTAAGAATAAGAAACTGGAAGTGTCGGAAATAAATGTGATAATCCAAGCTGTAGCAGACTCAAAAG
>Ga0209187_1003376_pt1 | contig 13424 bp, 11 predicted proteins | sample BantaG_FD_187430 | JGI IMG/M metagenome (GOLD analysis project Ga0209187, IMG submission 187430) | Marine algal microbial communities from Bantry Bay, Ireland - BantryBay_4 metaG (SPAdes) (version 2) | ecosystem: Host-associated > Algae > Red algae > Unclassified | place: Bantry Bay, Ireland... | reverse complement strand
TCATGGTGGCTGGCGATTCTATCTCTGCAGGATTCCAGAGGCCCAGTTACCGCAAGCCCCTCATCGATGAACTATCCAGTTATGGTTGCTCGGTAGATATGGTGGGTGATCAAACACTGAACAGTTTCGATTATCGAAGAGCGGTGAGCTCCCCCGACCCGGATTATGTTAATGGATCGAACCATCCAGGCTTTGGCCCTGGTGATGGTTATGACGTGGCGCATCAGGCGTTTCCGGCGATAACCGCCGATCAGGTCGCCAACGGAGTGTCCAGCGTTCATTACACGGTTAGCCCGATAAGTACGTATGTGTCTGTAGAACAACCAGACTACATGCTTGTGCTTCTGGGTACCAACGATATGGGCAATGCACTGATAACCAACAGACTCGACACCGACCTGCAGATCAATACGTGGGCGAATCAGACCGTTGCTGACATGCGTAAGATCATCGACAGATCTATCAGTGCGCATAGCGATTCCTCATCTCTGCGCATACTTGTGGCCAATTTCATTCCACCCGTATCTGCCGGGACCAGTGCATCGGATCTGGTGCTGTACAAACGCGCTGCAGAGCTTTACACCAGCCGGCTTGAGTCCATGGTTCTCGACCGTGCCGACTCACGGGTACTCATCGTGGATGTCGAAAAAGGTTTCGACCCCGATTCCATGACGTTTGATGGCGTTCATCCCAATGCTGTCGGTGAACAGCACCTTGCGGGTGCATTTTTGCCCATACTACGAGGTGCCGGTGCATGTTCAAACACGCCCTCTGTAAACTACCCTTCGCTGGGCAGTACCGTCAACGGATCCTCCGCCTCTACTGAAACTATTACCTGGAGCGCTAACGGACTCCCTGTCAGCAATTGGCGAGTACGTATAGGCGATGAGCAAAGCGGTGATTCCAGCACCTATTTTGACAGCGGCAATCTTCCGGGCAATGCCAACAGTGTAGATGTAACCGGTTTGCCAGCGGATCAGAGAAATGTCTATATTTCGCTGCAGTACACCTCTGGCGGCGTTACTGACGTTGTGATCTCCAGTTTCTTTAGCCGCTCAGGTGGCAACGCCGGTAACCCGGAAATGCGATCTCCACTGCCCGGTGCTGTCCTGCCTGGATCTTCCGTAAAGCTGGAATGGGAGAGTAATGACTTCAGGACTACTCAATGGTATGTGAGGGTGGGTACCACCCCGGCGCCCGCTGGTGGCAATGGCAGCACCGAGTGGTTGGATAGTGGTCGAATACTGGATGCATCTGCTCGTGCAGTGACTGTTAGTGGTCTACCGACCAACGGCAGCACCATTTATGTTCAACTGGCCGGCAAGTCGACAGGAGGCAATTGGAATTTACAGAACTTCACCTATGAGGCTGCCGGTGCCGGCTTTCCAAAAAAGACGCTAGAGCCAAACAATTGGTATCAAATCGGGTTGCCCTATAACCCAGGCAACAACAATCGAGTCAGAGATATTTTCAACGTGCTGCCAATCAATGAGTTGGCTGTAAATGGATCGCTGACGGCTTCTGGAGGCAACGGTACATGGTCCGTCTTCTCGTACGAAGTCAGCGCCGCTTCTCAACAGGGTGACACCTACAAGCAACTTGGGCCCAATGACAGACTGAGTATTGGCAAAGGCTACTGGATCCTTCATCAGGAAAGTGGTCCTGTGACATTGCAGGCACCTTCGGGAGCGTCTGCAATATCCAGCAATATATCATCTGCGCAGCGTGCAGCCTGTGCAAATCCGGGGCGCTGCTATTCTCTGCCCGTGAACTTTTCTGTCGCAAGTGGACAGGCAGGGCGATTTTTGATGCTCTCGTATCCGCTTACCAATCCGACTGTGTCGCAGGCGGTACGGGTAAGTACCAGCAACAATGTTGGCTGTAGCGGTAATAACCACTGCTCATTGACAGAAGCCTACACCAGTGACCTTTTGTTCGATACTCTATTTGTCTATCGTCCTGAAATTGGCGATAATGGCGGCTACGAGAATATCGGCTCTGGTAGTGGTACATTTCAACCCTGGGATGGATTCTGGACGGCGTCCATTTCTGCTGCCGCGGGTCAGAATGCAAAACTGGTGGTATCCGAGCCTGGCGCTGGTAGCTAGTGGTCTCCCCCACGTCATAGCCAGGGAGTGGAGTCCCCTTCATCAACCTTAAACTTTGACGTGGACAGCTCTATTATCAGACAATTGCTGACAACTCGATCGCTTTGGTTGGTGGTCGGAATTCTGCTGATAATGGAGGTGGCGTTCCGTTTTTTGCTTCCGGATGGCAAGCTCGCCAAAGGCGCCTATCACAGTGGCGAATTCCGCTTTCAGGTGGAGCAATATCAGCAAAGCATCCCAGTCAACATGATGATTATAGGCAGCTCAGTGGCGGCAGCCAATGTTCCGCCCGAGCATCTTGACGCGCGCCTCCATGAGCTGGGTATGGAGGACTTCACGAGCTACAATGCTGGCATCAGGGGATGCAATTTTGATTGCATTGCCACAGGTATTCGTCGTCACTACTGGGCAGAGTACCAACCCCCTTTTGTTCTGGCTGTCATCAGCCCAATCGATCTTGATATAGACAATACGGGAGTTATTGCCCGCTCGAAGCGCTTTGCTGCCGACATGGAACGCAGCTTTATAGCTCGAGGAGCTCGTCAGCTACTGGCGAATGCGAGTGTGTTATACGGTTTCAAAGAGGAGATTCGGCAATGGCTAACGTCGGGGAAATGGGAATTTGACGAGGCCATTCCACGCACACGCGGTTATATCGATATGGGCTCAACTATTTTACCCAGTGCGCCGGCGGCGCCTGTTATTGTTCCGGATTCCGAAATTGTGCGCGATCTCGTGTCATTGATCGAAGAGATTGCTGCGAGCGGCAGCCAGGTTATTTTACTGCCAGTGGAGGGTAACAGCTTGGCGCGGTTGGTGATTCCGGATGATGCGAGAGGTCAGTATTGGTCGTTGATGAAAGAACTTACGCTGCTGCCGAATGTGAATATGCTGGAGGCGGATAGTCAACCGATTGATGATGATGCCTACTTCGACACAGTTCACCTGAAAACCCAGGCCGCTGCTGAGAATGCCAGCCGCCTGGCTGAAAGATTGGTAGAGTCAGGTCTTTTGTCGGGGCCTTGAGTTTACTTAATCTCGTAGCTCCTGGACATCTGACCAACACACCCCATAAAACCCGGCTTCACGCTTGAGTGGTGTCAAATAAGATTTCAATGACGACGCACAAAAAGTAGGAATCACGATGTCTGTGGATTTTTCGTCAGAATCATCTCAACCGATGTACATAACGGATCGGTGAATGAGGAGGGTGTCACGAATGCGGGCAGCTTCAGAGGCGAAAGCCCGAACTTGAACTTATAGTCTGGACGAATGATGAAAGCGCGGCTTTGGCTCACGTGCAAGCGGAACTGCCGGCATTGCTGCAAAACTGAATTGGTAGTCAGACAGGTCCGCCGAATTTCATCAAAGTCTTTTATAAGATCTTTCTATTCCTTGTATGAATTGCCTTTGGGTGCTATGAGTTTATTAAACGCCAGGGCAGGCAGTACCTGAATAAACGGTACTCACCTAGGTCATACTCGTAGTCAAAATAGCTTGATTAGGTTTTTATACTGATTCCATTGTTCTGACGATATCCATAAAGGATTTCATTATATAGCGTTCCAGTTGCTCAGATTAATACCAAGCCTTACAACGGCATTATTCACCGCTGGACTGACCAGGGCTTGTAATTCATGCTCCCAATTGTACTGCCAGTGCGCCTTGTCAGTATCACCGGGGCCAAGGCCCGGGTGACACATAAGTTCTGTACTTTTTCCTGGCCGTAAATCGGTCAGTATTTCAAGTAGAGAAGCCTCATTCAGATTACCTCCGTGGATGAATCCGGTGAAATCATCAGTCGATCTCATGGATGAGCGCCAATTTAGTCCATTCAGCATCTTTACGAGCAGAAGCTCGATATGCCGTGAAGACGCTACACCACTGAAAAGTGTGGAAGCCCTCAACCGCTCATCAGGTTTTCGAATATTGCTTATGCCACGGTTCAGGGCCAGCTGCGACACTATCGTATTGATTCCCGGTAGCAGATGCACATGCTGATGGGTGTCTACGTGAGTGATTGTCAGACCTGAACCAGTCAGCTTATCCAATTGCCTGCCCAGTTCGAGACTGACTTCTGCATGCCGAATATTCCCTGTCAGGTACTTTAAGGCAAAGTGTTTAGCGCTTTTGTGAAACCGTCCATCGTCACCTAATAGGGATGGAATCTCTTGCGGCTTGCTTAGCGGCAGTTCCTCAACCAGCGTCAAGTGTGCGCCGATGCCGAGCATGGGATGGCGAATAGCGATGTCTACCGCTGAATCAAACCGGCTGCCCACTGCCATAAGCGACGCCGAGGTCAGAATGCCGTCGGTATGGGCTTTCTCGATTCCCTTGTTTATCATGTCTGACAGGCCAAAATCATCAGCATTGACAATCAGCGTGGCGGGGGAGACTTCAGCCATCCAGTTCGTAACTCCTGTTACAGTATTGAGGTCTGATCTCGTTCGCGAATATGGACTTCTGGCGATGGCTTAAAGGTGCTTACGGACTCCGAGGCATTTAACGCCGTGGTCTGACTAATCAGAAATCGTGGTCTGCCTCTGACTTCGATCAGGATTCTGCCTACATATTCGCCCAGTACGCCAAGAAAAACAAACATGACACCGAACAAAAATGAGGTAAGCGCAAGCGATGATGCCCAGCCAGACACCACCTCTCCTGACAAGAATTTGGATAAGACAGCGTAAAAGGTGGCGATGAACGCTATGAAGCTGGTCAGAAGGCCAATGACTACGGCAATCCTTAATGGTACAACGGAGAATGAACTGACACCTTTCCAGGCAAAGGCGATCATGCGCAACACGGTGTACTTGGATTCACCACTTAATCGGCTCTCTACGGAGTAATGCACATCACAGCTTTCATAGCCGACCCATTCGACCACACCGCGAAAGAAGATATCGTTTTCACCCAACTGCAGAATTTCCTGCAGCACCGCCTGGTCCAGTAACCTGAAATCAGACGCACCCGCTTTGATTTTCACACCACTGAGATAGGTGAATATCTTGTAGAACCAGTCGGAGGTCAGGCTTTTCACCAAGGGAAGATTGCCAGCGGATTCTCTGACGGTCTTCACAATCTGATAGCCACTTTGCCATTTTTCCACTAGCGTCGGTATAACGTGGGGCGGGTGCTGCATATCCGAGTCCATCGAAATGACTGCGCGGCCAGTGGCGTGGCTCAAACCGGCAAACAAAGCGTTCTGATGGCCAAAGTTACGCGACAGGTGAATACCGAACACACGCCCGTCGGTAGCCGCCAGCTGCTTGATTTTCTTCCAGGTTCCATCCGTGCTGCCATCATCGACAGCAATGAAATCCCACGACAGATTCAACGGATCCAATTGATGTACCAGTGCCCGGTAGAGTGGCTCTATGTTCCCCTCTTCATTATGCGCAGGCACTACGATGGTTAAATCCATTTTTTAATCACTCAAGCGGTAGAGTTCAGCTTTGAGCTGCCCAGCCTCAGAAGATGTCCATAATCTCGTGAAGTTGTTACCCGCTGTGCCATTGATGAAGGCATGGATAAATGGATATGCCTCAAGTAGCTGGTAGTCAAGATAAACGTAATCAACACGATTCAATTTCAAGTAGCTTATTAATTTGTCCAGGTCAGTATAAGGCAGAGGCACGTTGTCCATGCCTGACAGATAGCTCAAATATTGCTTTCTGGCTGACATACGTGATGTACTCGCATGTTTACGCAGAATGTCGGCAGGCTCCTGAAGAGCATCAGAGCTGTATTCCTGATTTGATGATGGACTTATAACGGCTTTAGCCACGGGCACCGCCTGACTGACCATCGCGGCAAACACGAGTGCAAACACTATTGCTGTTGTACCAATCACAGATTGGGGGTTTCGTCCCATTGATCTGATAAATGCCAACGTCTCCAGAACACCAATGGCCTGCAGAATGGAAAATAATGGTGTGGCCTGTGCCATCTGTCTGGGAATGACGCTGGTATGTATCACCGGAGCTACCATCACCCCCGCCAGCATGAACAGCAGAAACATCTGGGCTTTACATGAAGCTCGAAACATAGAACCTAGCACGCCGAAAAACAGGAAAAACATACCTAGCGGAGAAAACAGGCTGCTTATGTAGAATCGATAGATGTTATCGATATTTTTCGCCGCAAGCTTTACGCGTTCAACCAGAACATTAAATGGATCTGCCTTGTTAGCGGTATTCTGTAGTTCTTGAACTGCTTCAGCATAGTGACTGCGGGCGAAAACTATATTGGTTGTACCTTCATCGAAATCCAGACCGTATATCGCAGCGTCCACGGACTTATCAGGCATTGATGCTGCAAGCAGCTGCCAGGCTACGCGTCCATTAAGTGCTGTGGTGCCCATTTTGCTACTCACGTGCATGATCTGTGCGGTGGCGATAACAGTAAATACAGCCACGAATGCAATCGTCCAAACCATGAATTTGCGATCGATGGCTTTGCTGACAGATACACCTGTATCAGTGACCAGTCTGCCCGCCAGCAGCACCAGAGGGCAGAGGAGCAGGAACAGGATACCCTCGGTTTTTGTCAGGAAAGACAACGCCAGTAACAGTGCGATAGTGGCAGCCACGACGGTTGACAAGGTATTCGACGTGTACTGCCGAATGAGCAGATACATGCCCGCATAGATCAACGCCTGGTACAAGGTTTCTGTGAGCACCGCTACAGACAGGGTCAGCGCCAGTGGGTTGATGGCCAGAAACAATGCCGACAGCACACCAGCCAGATTTGAGTGTAGCCGCGCACTAATCAGCGCAGTAAACAGCACTAGAAAACAGCTGGCGGTTATTGACACTAGACGAGCCGAAAACTCCGCAGAAAAACCTGCACCTGTTACCAACGCTGATATAAAGGAATAGACGGGTGTGGAATCGGAGTTCAGCGCGTTGATCTGTGCCCACTGCCAGCTGCTGAAGGCTTCAATGCTTTTGATGTAGAACGTGCTGTCATGGTCGTCGAGTAGCGTGACGTTCTGCAATGCCACAATTCGCAAGAACAGGGAAAAGCCGACGACAGCAAGGAGGATCACGAAAAACCACGCCGAAGACAAATCCGGTTGGCTTATTGCACGGGCTTGAGATCTGACAGATGCTTGAAAAAGGGACATGCCGCTGCTATCGCACCGTCGCATCAATAGTGGCTCCCTCACGGAAAGCGAAGTACCTGCTACCAATGAAGAAGACCACGGTATAGACGGGAATCCCCGTCCAGTGAGCCAGGTACTGGTCGACGGGTGTATATTCGATCACTGCCAGTACCACTAGCAGATTACATGCGTAAGCGATTATTACCACCAGCAGGAACCTGACGATTGATTTTTTCCAATCGCCTTTGTACCGGAAGGTGAAGCGGGAATTAAGCGTGTAAGACAGTGTTAGACCAACTCCATATCCAAGCATGTTGGATAGGGCATCAGAGAAGCTCAGTACTTTAAGGCAAAGATAGATCGTTATCATACTGGAGAGCATGTTGAGGCATCCCACCGATATGAATCTGATGATAACGTGATCTATTAGTCTGATTTTCATCTACAGTGCAGCTCGACCGCTAGTGAAACAGGCACAGTATACACAGCGATGAAGCGCTTAATCAGTGCCATATACCCTGCACAAGAGATAATCGCACCTTGACTATTGTTTAACCTTTTCCAATCCACAGGCGTTGCGCGCTGGCGGCATTGACTATTCGGCACCCGCGCCTTGCAAATTCTGCCAGATGAGTTAGTGCTCAGGGTATTCAATTTAACAGCCCACATAGACGGATACGCCTGCCTGCTGTATGTTACCAGTGCTGAAAATCCAGTAGAAGCAAGTCGAATACACAAATCGTCATTTCTCATTTCTGCCACAGATAATTTCAGACTACCAAAACTCCCATTACGGGTGCGCGCAATGTGAGGGGCCTGAATACTTCGGCACAACTTCTGCAAATTTGTCTTGCCCAAAACCATTCCAGGCTCCCCAAAAAATAAGACACACTATGACGGCCGAATCACGAATAACCGCGCTTGCATCTCTTGAGAATGATCACTTTGATGTCGTTGTCGTTGGCGGAGGAGTCTCAGGTGCATGGATCTCTTTACATTGCAGTTCGCTTGGATTCAAGACCGCCATTGTGGAGCGCGGCGACTTTGCAGGAGAAACCTCTTCAGCCTCTTCAAAACTGCTTCATGGGGGAATCCGCTACCTGCAACAGCTACAGTTCGGTAAAGTACGTGAATCTACCATGGAGAGAGCCGCCTATTTGTTTGCAGCTCCACACCTGTCCAGTCCTATCCCTTTTATTGTTCCTACTTACCGCGACTTGAAACGCAGCAAATTTCTACTACGCTGTGGAATCACAGCCTACCAGCTGTTGGGGCTCGGGCAAAACACTATTGCACCGATAAAACATCAATACGATACGCGGATAATGCACCTGTCCGCTGCTGAACTCGATGCAATCTGTGATATCAGCCACCTGGATCATACCGGTGCTATTGCCTTCCCCGAGTTCCACATGCACGACTCCGAAAGGACGGTGTGGGCGATAATCGATAGTGCGCGAGCTTTAGGTGCTACCGCTGTAAATTATCTGACAGCAACAGAAATTCTTGTTAACGAGAATACAAGCTACGGAATCCAGATAAGGGATAACGAATCAGGTAAGCAATTTCCTGTCAAGGGCAAGCTGGTCATTAATGCGGCAGGCCCGTGGGTTGATAGTTTAAATCTGGCGCCACGAAAAGCCTCAGGGGGAGATGAGGTGAAGCCACTTATACATAATTACGCCGCTGGAGCTCATGTCATAACACGACAAATCACAAGTGAACATGCGATCGCCATCAGCACCAAACAGAAAAGCGTCGCTGCCATTGATCGTGGCGGCCGCCACATTTTCATTATTCCCTGGCGTGGGTACTCGCTGATCGGTACCAGCTATAGAGAAACGGATGATCCAGATAGCACCGGCAACGTGAGCACAGAGGATCTTTATCAATTGCTGGAAGCGGTGAATGACACATTACCTGCGACTCAGTTGACTGCAAACGATATCGTTTCCGCGTATGTTGGCCTCTACCCTCTGCGTACAGAAACCCAACTGAAAGCTACGTATCAGGGAACAGGAGAATATAAGATTCTTGACCATTCAGTTGAGGATGGTATTGATGGTCTGATCACTTCTCTGGGCGCCAAATTTACAACTGGAAGAATTCTGGCCGAAAAAACCACAAGACTGGCAGAAGCTAAACTCAACGCAAATCGGATGCCGTCCAGTACCAGTTTAAAAATAAGGCTGGCGTCTGCAGCCTATGATGATTTAAAGACATTCACCAGGCAGCAAATAGATGTTCTGGCAAACAGATTGACAACTGCACAGATCAAACACTTGATTACGTTGTATGGTAGTCACATCAGTGAATTCATTGAGTATATCGATGATCAGCCGGATGCAATCGAACTTGTTAAACCTGTTCTCAATGGTCAACCTGATATTCTAGGTCAGGTCGCCTGGGCGATCGATAGAGAACTGGCGATACACCTCGATGATGTGTTGCTTCGTCGAACATCACTTGGCCTGCTGGGTATCACACCTGTTGCCATGTCAAAAGTGGCAGAGCTTATGGCAAAACGGCTTGGCTGGAAAGCTGATCAATACAAAGTAGAAATTGAACAGGCAGTATCTCGAGGAAATAACATCCGCAAAACCGCAGAAGCTTTCTATCGTGAAGACTAAGCAGCAATCAGCCAGGCTTGCCATTCTACATATAGCGCCAACACCTTTCTTTTCCGATCGCGGCTGCCACATTCGAATTGAAGGGGTTGTCAGATGTCTGAAAAGGCTTGATTTCAGAAACATCGTTTGCACGTACCACACCGGTAGAGACGTCAGTGACATCGTTACCCATCGTATCGGGTCAATATACGGCTATACCAAGACGGCCGCTGGACCTAGTCCTTATAAATTTTGGGCAGATCTGAAACTTTTGCTGCTTTGCATACAGCAATACAGACAGATGAAGCCTGACGCTATTCATGCACACCTGCATGAAGGCGTCCTCATAGGATTGCTATTGAAGCTGGTGTTTTTCTGGAGAAGAACACCAATTATTGCCGATATGCAAGGTAGCCTTACCGGAGAACTTGAATCTCACGGCGTGTTTAAAAAATATGCTTTTCTTAAATGGCCTGTGATGGCTATCGAACGCCTCCTGCTTTTGCTGGCCAACAAAATTGTATGCTCCTCCCAGCATTCTGTTGAACTGTTTAAATCCAGATTTCCAGAATCGACAGGCAAAATTACCCTGGCTCAAGATGGCGCCGACGATCCTCCTCCCACTGATCTGGAACAACTCAATGCACTGCGCCTTAAACTTGGAATTGACCCGGAAGCAACCTGTGTTGTGTACTCTGGTGCATTGCTCGAAAGCAAAGGGCTCAACGAGCTTCAGGAACTTATCTTGTACTCCAGGGATCTTGAACCGCCGATACATTTTCTGATTATTGGTTACCCGACAACTGAGTTGGAGATGTTTATTCTTGAAAACAATCTGCAACCGTTGTGTACGCTCACGGGTCAGCTGGGGTTCGATTCTCTCGCTGATCATCTTGCGTTGGGCAACATTGCCATCGACCCAAAAAATTCCGACGCTGGCGAAGGCAGTGGCAAAATTTTAAACTACATGGCCAACGCAATGGCAATCGTCGCCTTCGATACGACCAATAATCGTAAATTTCTGGGCTCACAAATTAAGCTGGCGCGCAGTATTGATGAGGCCTGCGAATTGTTATTATTCTACGTCAATGATAAATCAGCAGCTAGCAATACAGGGCAAAATTTACATGCTCGATTTAAGGAACAATATTCATGGAAGGTGTGCCAACTTCAGCTGCAGAAAACCTACACAAGTCTATTCTCACAGTAATATCACTGGCCTGTTTGCAAGCCGCCAAACGATTGAGTCACGAACTTGTGCTTAATGAGTTCTGCCTGGCGGCAAGCAGATTTATACACTCCTGCGGGAGTGCTTGTGAAAAACCTCGGCTATTCAGGTAACAGTACTTTGTAACTAGCATAGCTTCTCGTCATTCTCCTACGAGAGTACTAATATTCACCTGCCAGTGGCGTGTCTTGCGCCTGGCTTTCGCGCTTAGGCGGGAATACTCCGACTATGGCGGCACTAAAATTTTACTGTAGCTCATCCATCTTGCTGCGCCAGTATTTCCCGATATCGACTCGTGCTCATCAGCTGGACAGCGGGTGGGCTGGAACTTCTGTGCGCCGCTACGGAGGTTGGCACCAGGACATTGTCCTCGCAATTATGATCTGTCGCTGGCGAGCCTTGAGCGATGTCACTGGTATGATCCTCAACACTATCGGTGAAGTCGGGGCCTGTCTCGCCTTCATCGACAGCTTGCGGATCTGCCTGGCCACTATGTGCCACCTCGTTGTCAGGCCCATCTTGCGGATCGTTTTGTGGATCGTTGGTATTATCTGTTCTATCGCCACTATCCGCTTCGTCACCCTGCTCGCGATCAGGTTCCGGTTCTGACTCACCAGCCATTCCTCCAGCCAGGCCACCAGCCAATTCATCTTTCGGTCCGCTGTCAACATCAGTAGCAGGACCTGCGGCGGCTACATCAATAGGGCCATCAACCTCGCCGCTTGAATCAGCCTTATCGTTGTTCGCACTTTTCAGTATTTCTTCTTCGTAGGCGTCGCTCTGCATACGCACAGTGGCTACGGACTGTATGGGCCATTTGCCGCGTAGATAGTAAACGGCATTTGCAGCGTCTAACCACTGCATGGGTACCGCCATCAATTTACCAACGACAGGCACTCGTAAATCCACACCATGAACAACTTGCAGCTTGAGTATCGTCGCATCACGCAAACTCAAACCGGAGTGCGGGCCTATATCGTAGCGCTGATGTCTTAGGTGATTAACAGGAATAAAACGCTTACCGGTGTCCGGATCCTTGATTGACCAGTCTTTGAATGCAGCCAATGTGGGATTCAGGATTGTCACCTTTGTGTTGAAGGGATCGTTCATCCTTAACACAGATTTGGTCATGGCAAGCAGTGCTTTCTCGTAGCTTCCGTCGCCACCTTCCAAAGGTGCAAGCCGGATTCCCAATTCTGAGCGAATCGAGCTCATGCTGGCGTTGTTGACAGCGCCTGTTCGTGCAGCCTCGAACACAGCGTAGTTAAGCGTGGTCTTGGCATGATAGAGAAACCCCAGTTGCAGGGAAAACAACCCCACCAGAATGACACTGAGTCCGACGATCGAAAACTCCACCAACGAGGCACCGCGCTGAGCAAATAGTGGCTTGCACAATTTAGTCATGATCAGCACCTGCGACATCAATGTCCAATCGCTGCCCGACGCACAGTTTATGTCGTCTGATGGTACCACTGGCCATTTCAATGACGCTTTGCGCATTAGAACAGAAACACCACGCGTTTTTTTTCAACTCTACACATTTCAACAGGGTGCCGCGCCGCCCTACAAACACTACATCAATAGCGTATTTGAGTCCGATGGTATGCACCGCTGAACAAGGATGCAGAACCAGGGCATCGTTATTGATTAATGGTGGATAGGCGAACAGGCCTCTCAGTCTTGCCATGTAGGTGTTAGCAACAAAGGCTGATAACAACGGTACACCGGCGCGTGATATCGACAATCGAGATGATTGCTTCACACGCATACCTCGCACGGCATGTAGCATTGGCCAATGGTTAACCTGGCGTCGCCTGCGCAAGTTGAACCGCGTTATAGGGGCACTTGCATCGTTTGCTGCAGTGGCATGATTTTCAACACTATTTACCTGCGAACTGGCATTTCTGCTACCTGACTCTTTCATTTTCACATCCTTGTTTATTGACTCGAGTGTTGAACTAATACACCCCTTGGAAAAACCGCCTGGCGACATCGCCTCTTGACAACATCAACCAATCCAGTCAAATAGTAATTATCCCGGCCATTGATAGGCCCACAGCATTATCGGTGAGCTTATAAAACCGCCCAGCATCGCCTTACTGAGCATCACGAACCCTAGCGCCACGAAGGTCATGGGGAAGATACAAATGAACAGCGGGCCCAGCAACTTCACCGGAGCCTCCATCGCTTTTTTCTCGGCCATCTGAAAGCGCTGGGTACGAAGCTGCTCTGCTTGTGCACGTAACATGGGCCCAAGGTTTGCGCCTGCCTTCTCACCCTGTATCAAACCCGATACCACCTGATTTACTGCAGGGCTATTGGCGCGTCCTGCAAATTCCCTGAGTGCCACGGCTCGTGATTTGCCTGATCTT
>Ga0209187_1003375_pt1 | contig 13429 bp, 8 predicted proteins | sample BantaG_FD_187430 | JGI IMG/M metagenome (GOLD analysis project Ga0209187, IMG submission 187430) | Marine algal microbial communities from Bantry Bay, Ireland - BantryBay_4 metaG (SPAdes) (version 2) | ecosystem: Host-associated > Algae > Red algae > Unclassified | place: Bantry Bay, Ireland... | reverse complement strand
TCATCTCATAAACATCCGTAAACATTGACTTCTCAAGTGTTTTGCAAAAAAGAAAAAATAAGTTATTATTGTGATTGACAAATAGTTATTTTTGCCATATCATTGGCTTTATTTTTGTAAATATTTTACAATCAAACTGAATAAATATCCTTAGGGAAACATTATGACATTAGGAGATTTTTTTACTTTACTAGGCGAGAACTCATTTTACGTTGTTTTATATTTTACCCTGATTCCAATAACTGCTATGATTGCAGGTTATATGGGCAAGAACGAAGGACATCTTTCTCCTTGGAAATACTTGTATTCGACCTTAATTTATTTGGTTTGCGTGCCAGGCATTTTTGCCATTACGCTCAATGTTTATAAATTTTTATTTGAGCGAGGAAGTATTTTAGCACTCAATATTTTTACGCAGATTCTTCCCATCATTTCCATGATTGCCACTTTATTAATTGTACGTAGCTCCGTAAGTTTGGATAGAGTTCCAGGTTTTGGAAAACTTTCTGGTATGGCCACGATGGTTTTAGTTTTATTTACGCTCATGTGGTTTTTAGAAAAAACACGAATCATTATTTTTTCTTACATGCCGATTGGATATTTCTTCTTACTCTTGGTTGGTTTACTAATTGTTTTCAGGTTGGGTTGGTCAAAAATGATGAGAGCTTAAAAAAACACCCCCAGTTTTATGATTATACCTTCGGCAATCATAAAAATTAAGTACGAACTAATTAAAGGAATGCGAACTAAATAGATTCTGAATTTATTTAATTCGCATTTTTATGATATTTTATATGCCATTTTTTCAAATAAGATTTTTTATGTTTTAAAAAAATCGCAAAGAATTTTCTTTTAGAAAAATTGAACTTTTGTCTAAAAAACTAATCATACTTTTTACATCACTTTTAATCTTGATGGTAACTACCATTCATGGACAAGATCGCTCTATCTCTCCTCTAAAAATTTCTACTCCAATTCAGTTAGATGGAATGCTTGATGAAGCCACTTGGGCAGCTGCCGCAACCGCTTCTGATTTTCAAATGCATTATCCTTACGATTCTCTCCAAGCATCTTCTTCGACTGAAGTAAAAATGCTTTTTGATGAAAATAATTTATACATTGGAGCGATTTGTAAAAATGCCTTGCCTACTGAATATGTCATTCAATCCTTAAAACGAGATTTTGACTTTAGGGAAAATGATGCTTTTGTTGTATTCCTTGATTTATTCAATGATGCTGCTGGCGGAATGACTTTCGGCGTAAATCCAAAAGGAGTGCAAAGAGATGGAATCATTCCACGAGGAGGAACCAAAGGCGTTCAGCTCAATTGGGATGGACTATGGAAAGCAGAAGTTTTTCAAAGTCCTGACGGAAAATTTTGGTCAGTCGAAATGGAAATCCCGCTCAAAACTTTAAGATTTTCTAATCATAATTCTACTTGGGGAGTCAATTTCGCACGCAATGATTTGAGCAAAAATGAAGTCTCCACTTGGTCACCCGTCATTCGTGGATTTGAAGTAGCGACCTTAGCTCAAGCTGGAAAAATCAAGTGGATAACTTTACCAACTCCTCAAAACTCCAAAATTACAGTCATCCCATATTCCGCAGTTAGTGCTGAAAAAGATTATCATAACAATACTCCTACAAATTTAAAACCCAAAGTTGGATTGGATGCAAAAGTTGCATTAACCTCTTCGTTAAGTTTTGACTTTACGATCAATCCTGATTTTTCGCAAGTCGAAGTTGACCAACAAGTGATTGATTTGAATCGGTTTGAATTATTTTTCCCAGAGAAAAGATTATTGTTTTTGGAAAATAGCGATTTGTTTTCAGGCTTGGGAAATAGTCGAGTGCGACCTTATTTTTCAAGACGTATCGGAAGTGCTGGAGCAGATCCTGTACCGATTCATTTTGGCGCAAGACTGAGTGGAAAATTAAATAAAAACTGGCAAATCGGATTGATGACGGTGCAGACTGGAGGTGTCGAATCAGTCGGAAAAGAATCTCAAAACTATTCCATTGCAGCTATTCAAAAAACAATTTTGGGTGGTTCGAGTGTCACCGTTTTTTGGGCAAATAGGCAAGGCGTTGATGGATATTATATCAAAAAAAATAATTTCAATCGAGTAGCTGGCTTAGAATTTGATTTTCGTTCGAGAAATTCACTTTGGACTGGAAAAGCATTTTTGCACTATTCAAATTCTGATGGAGAAATTTCTAATGGCCTTGCCTATGACGGAAAAATCAGATATAGATCAAAAAAAGCTTCGCTCTTTTTTGGTATTGATGGAGTAGGAAAAAATTATTTGACAGACATGGGATATGTGCCTCGCCTCTTCCATCAAAACAAAGATACGATCTACCGAGTTGCTTACAATCAAATTCGTAGCAATGGTTATTATCGCTTTTTTTCAAAAAATAAAAATAGTAAAATTGATTTTTGGAGTGTGAAATTTGATGTCAATATTTTTACAGACCAAACGAGTTTTACTTACCAAGAACACGACGCTGATTTAGGTTTGATTCTTAGGTTTTTGAATTCGAGCGAATTGGAGTTGACTGCCTTTCATCTTTCGCCAAGATTATTTTTACCTTTCACTTTAGATGGTTTGGATGCTCCATTTTGGGAAGGTAATTATCCTAATCGAAAATTTTCTTTGTCTTTCGATTCTGGAAAATTAAACCGTTTGCATTGGTCTAGCAAAGTTGGTTTTGGTGGTGAGTACGAAGGGAATCGTTTTGACTTGAGGAGTGAATTAAATTATCGTTTTAAGAAATTCATCACGGCAGGAATTAATTTTTCTCAACAGAATTTATCTAGTTTTCCTGAAGAATATGGTGAAGCTAACTTTTCCTTAGTCGGTTCAAAGTTTGAAATCTCCTTCAATCGAAATTTATTTTTTACTACCTTTTTGCAATACAATACGCAGACCGATAATTTTAATATCAATAGTCGATTCAATTGGCGATTCAAACCAATGTCGGATTTGTATTTAGTTTATACTGAAAATTATTTGACAGGAAATCTGAATGTGAAAAATAGAGCTTTGGTTTTAAAAGTCAATTATTGGTTGAATTTGTAGAAAACCAAAGGCTGGCTAGAAGACAGTCGATCGTTAAATTCAAAATCTATAATTCCGATACTCCCCTATCCTCCATCCAAAAACATCTTCCAACTTCTTCAAAAAATAATTTTTCCAACTCATTTTCTTTTTCGTCGGGTCAAATGAAAAATCCCAATTCACTTTTCCAATTCTTTCCTGCATCACTTTAGGATGTGTTCCATCAAAATTTTTCAACGCATCAATTTCTGAATAATCAAATGCATCCACATCTGGAATTTTCTCCGCTACCCAATCATCGGAATGCCAAAGTTTGTTGAAGTTTTTTTGTTTTAATTGCTGATACTTTGGATGCTTCACCCAACCGTAGTGAAAAATTACTGCATCAATTAATTTCACTTTTAGTTTTTTTCCATTTTTCCGAAAACCTTGGGCATCTTTCCACGAATGAATATTTTTATCATTGCGAATAATTCTCACTTCTCTTCGATACCATTTTCGAGAATCTCCAACAAAATCATACGAACCGTAAAAATGTTTGTAATGAAATAACAATGCTTCTACATTTTTCTTTTCTATAAAAAATTGCATTTGTTTCTTGATTTCGTCGTGGTACTTTTCATGCACTACTTCATCGCCTTGAATGTAAAAACACCAGTCAAACTCTTCTCCAATTGCAGCAAATGCTTTGTCTGTTTCCTTCGCCAAAACGGCTCCGCCTTCTCGCAAATTTTCATTCCAAACAGTTTCGATAATTTTTATTTTTTCAGAATCAATTCCTTGAATCAATTCCAAAGTGTCATCCTCTGACTTTCCAACTGCAACGACCACTTGATCGCAAACAGGCAAAATAGACTGAATCGCTTCCACGATTGGATAGTCATATTTTATCGCATTTTTGACAAAAGAAAAACCGCAAACTTTCATTTCGGAATGATTTTTTATTAAATATTATTATATGTGTTTTTTCTAAAAAAATAAACTGAAATCATTTTGATTTAATTTACTTTTGCAAAAAAACGAAACACTTTATTGAACATGTAAACGTAAGGAACGGTTCCTAAGGGCAATCCCCTGTGGTTGTCCCCATTTTACAAAAAACTAAAAATGAGAAAACTTAAACGATTATTACGTCGCCTCTTTCTTTCTGTGCTTTTGATTGTTACCGCTATCGTAATTATCAATACCGTTAGTTACTCTTCCAAACAAATTGATGTCAACGCTGTGGATAAAATAAAGGTGAGTGACAAAGTCGTTCAACGTCTTTCTGACGTTACAAAAATTGCGACCGTTTCCTATTCCACTCATATTGATACTGCTGCATTTATTGAATATCATAATTATGTCGATTCGGTTTTTCCATTGGTAGATTCTCTTTTGGAAAAAACTTCGATCAACCAATTCAGTCGAATTTACAAATGGCAAGGTCGTAATCCAAATTTAAAACCATACCTTTTGATGGCACATTTGGATGTTGTTCCTGTGGAAAAAGAAAGTCAAGCTCGATGGACTGAACCACCTTACAGCGGCAAGGTCAAAGATAATTTTATTTGGGGAAGAGGCACACTCGATGATAAAGTAAGTGCCATGGGAATTCTCGAAACAGCAGAAATTTTACTGAAAGAAAATTACGAACCACAACGAACGATTTACTTTGCATTTGGGCATGATGAAGAAGTTGGTGGAAAAAATGGTGCGCAAGCTATCGTTGAATATTGCTTACAGAAAAAAATAAATTTTGAATATGTTTTGGATGAAGGTTCGATCATTTTGGAAGATGCAATAAAAGGTTTGACTCAGCCAGTTGCTTTGATTGGAACAGGTGAAAAAGGATATTGTACATTGGAATTGGAAGTGAATTTAGAGCATGGTGGACACGCTGCGATGCCGCCTCAAGAAACTACGATTGGCATTTTAAGTCATGCTTTGGCGACGTTGGAAGATCATCCTTTCCCCGCAGTCATGGCTGGAAATACCAAAGAACTTTTCGATCATCTTGGGCCAGAAATGACTTTGCCAAACAAAGCAATTTTTGCTAACCAATGGTTGTTTGGAGGTATTTTAAAATCACAATTAGCAAAAGCTCCTTCTTCCAATGCGATCACTAGAACGACGACTGCACCAACGATGATTCATGGTGGCGTGAAAGATAATGTGCTACCAACGAATGTTTCCGCAACAATTAACTTTAGAATTCTTCCAGGAGAAACTAGCGAAACGGTTATCGTATATTTAAAAGAAACAATTGATGATGAGCGAGTGAAAATATCGAAGAAAGATGCTTCTTTTTCGAGTGAACCTTCGAAGGTTTCGAGTTCGAGTTCTTTTGGTTTTAATGCTTTACAAAAAACGTCTAGAGAAATTTTCCCTGATGCTTTAGTGAGTCCAAGTTTGGTAATTGCAGGAACGGATAGCCGACATTATGAGCCCGTAAGTGAAAATATTTTTCGTTTTATGCCGATTCAATTTACGAAGGATGATCTAAAAAGAATCCATGGAATCGACGAACGAATCAGCGTGGAGAATTATAAAAATATGATTGCATTTTACTATCAATTGATTTTGAATAGTAGTATTTAAGTACTTCGATATAAGTACTTAAAGAACACTTAAAGATTGAGAATTAAATATTCAACTCATAAATGCAACTTTTCTTACACACTTCTAAAAGTGTACGGTAGGGAAACTGATTTTAAAAAATTTATCCAAAAAAAAAATTCTTTTTTAAAACCGATAATTCAAATTCAAGCTCACATTAATTCCATTCTCATCTGCGAAATATCGCAACCGATTCAGGTAATCTCGATAAGTTGAATTCAATAAATTTTCTGCTCGAAGTGAAATTTTCAAACTAGATTCCTGCCATTCATAATTCGTTCCGACTTGCATTCCTAGCAAAAAATAATCATCAGGCGGTAATAATAAATCTTGCGATTCCGTAATTCTTTTTTGTTGAAAAACGTAGCGACCATTAATCGTAAAAAAGTTATTTTTCCATTTTTCTCCATCCTTAAAAGTGTAAGTCATCGAAGAAAAAATATTGTCAGAAGGTATATTCACCAAGCCAATATCATTTGTCAAATCATAGCCACGAACCAATGCATACTTAGCAATAAAATTCAAATTTCGTTGCGGTTCATATTTCATCAACAAATCCAAACCTGCAATATTTGCATCTGTTTGTTTATATAAAAAAACAGGAAATGCTCCTCTAATCGTCAATCGAAATTCCTCTTGCGGCTCAAGAAAAATAAAATCTTGAACCTTCTGAAAATATCCCAAGGCTTGTACAAAAAGCTTATGTTGAATGCTAAAATCCAATGACCACAGGGCTTTTAGAGATTTTTCGACCTCCATGTTTGGATTCCCTTCTTCGATTCCACTCACACCTTGATGCAACCCAAAACTATACAATTCATTCACTTCTGGTGCTCGCAATAGATATCCGATGTTGAAATTCGTTTTAAAAAAGTCATTTTTTTTCCAACGAAAACCTGTGGACAACGCATAATTTTGAAATAAATGATCCAACACTTCTACCTCTTTTGGAATGGTTCGAGTTAATCTTTTTACAGTCAATTGCTTCAGACTAAATCTTCCTCCGAACTCAAACAACCATTCTTTCGCCTGATCATTTTGAACAATCCAGTAAGTTGATGTTTGATAACTTCGATAGTTGGGAAGCAAAGGAGTTACTCCTGTTCCAGGAATATTTCCATTATCAGTCATATCAAATTGGACACCTGCTTTTAAAAATATCTTTTTCCCAACTAATCCATTATAAGCTACTTCTCCATGATGAGAAAAAAGAGACAAATCCAAAGAAGGTCGATTACTTCTCTCCCCTCTTCTGATATCAAATTCTTGGCGATTATTGAGCTGTCCACCGTATTTGAATTTAATGATTTTTTCATCATCCATCAAATATTTAGTTTCGACTTTCACTAAATGATGCGTCACTTCTTGTCTTGGAGATTCAATGTCATAAGAAAATTTATCCTCAATAGAGAAAGGTTCACTCCGACCTATCGCCTCTTTCAAATCAGTCAAATTACCAATATGTGAACCTCGCAAGATTCCAATTTTGGTATTAAACAAACTATAATAAAAATCAGTTTTCCATTTTGGATGAAAATCTTTTTCCACTTGTAACGCAAGGTTATTTTCTTGCTTGCCAGTATTCGTCAAAAAATAATTTGGCGTACGGTTATCACCTTGCCGCTTGAGTGTTCCTGTCAATCGCCAAGCAGCCCATTTATCATTTTTTTCGATAGTAGAATTTAAGGTGTGTCCCCAGCCATTCGTTTGCAAAGTATAATTTACTTCGCCATGCAAATGTGGATCTTTTTGAATATGATCTGTCTCGACAAGTACAACACTTCCTAGAGAATTGCCTCCGTAAGCCAAAGCACTTGCTCCTTTAACCACCGAAAGATGGTCGGCGACAAATGGATCAATTTCGGGTGCATGGTCATTTCCCCATTGTTGTCCAGACTGTGCAATTCCATTATTCAGGATAACCACACGATTTCCAAAAAGTCCATGCACGACAGGTTTTGAAATACCTGAACCATTTTTTAAAACACTTACTCCTGTAATATTTTCTAAAATATCTGAAAGGTTTTTGTTGCCTTCACTAGCAATTTTAGCACGACTAATAGTTTGACTTAATTCGGTAGATTTATCTTCATGGCTTCCATGAATCACCACTTCATCCAATAACTCTGCATGATGACTCAAGTAAATTTTTAGCGAAGTATCTTTTTGTATTTTGATAAATTGTTCCTCACCTTGGCAACCGATGTGGCTTACTTTGATGTGATATTCTGCGGGACAAATGTTTTTTATTTCAAAAAAACCTTGCTCATCTGTAATCGTTCCTTCTCCTATATTTTCCAAAAAAATGGTAGAATACTCCAATGGAATATTCGTTCCTTTATCTAAAATTACGCCTGTAAGTGTAATGTTACAATCTTGTGCTAAAATGAATTTTGGAAAAAACAAAACCGACAATAATAAGAATTTTATTTTCATCATGTTAGTCTTAGATAATATCTTCATCTAAACTTATCTGACGAAAGCAGATACAGAGATCGAGAATCGCAGAATTTTTTTCTAAAGAAAAAAATTAATATGCTGCGTATTTCAACCTCCACATCTGCCTTCTTCAAATAGATTTAAAATAAAAATTATTGAATAACAAGGTCGAAAATTACTTCAATGTCTGTTTCTCCACCTGCATTAGTAATGTCTCCCGTTGAAACTCCACTAGCTGATTTATTGGGTTCGTGACGAAGAGTTACTTGTAAAGTTCCTGTTGAAGCTGCACCTGTAACCAAGTTGGTAGCTAGACCTAAAGGATTTCCATCTTCATCAACATCATCATATGCTACGGTCAAATCAAGTCCTCCAGCTGTTGAAAAGAAGAATTGATGCTCTTCATCTTCATCCTCGATTTCTTCCGTAATACTCTCAGCAGGAGTTTCAGATTCATTTTTTAAATCAAGTGCTCCTGTATAGTTCATATTGGCTTGAAGTGTTCCTCCTGTGATAACTGGAGCATCTCCTCCATCACCATCTGGATCAGAAAATGTAAGCGTAACCACATCTCCTGAAGTTGGAGTAAGAGTATAAATCACCGTTGTAATTAACTCTTCGTCATCATCATCTATGACATCATCGTCTTTACAAGAGTTTAAAAATAGAACTGCGAATAGAATATTTAAGATGAAAAGAAATTTAAGATTTTTCATAATTTAATTTTTTTCGTTCTTTGGCAAAACTAGACGTGCGAGGTTTGTCAAAAAACCATTTTTTTAAAATAAAATAAGTTGGTAAACGCATACAGATAGTCATCTTTCGCATGATTGGAAAGATGATATTTTCGTTTGACCATAATTTAAAATTTGACTGAAAGAATTAAATATGAATGGGCGGTGCCCGAAGCATTGGGAGAGGATCTCCTATTCGAAACGAAATATTTTCTTTATAAAAACACTTCATTTCAGTTGTTGGAAGCACAATTGAGTTCGAGAGAATATCAACTGTTTTTTCTGAAGGAGAAAAATGAAAATCACAAATAGAACAATCCAACACTACATATTCGATTTCATGCATATGAGTCGAATGGTTACAAATATTATTATGCTCGACTTCATGCTCATGATGGTCATGCAAAAAGAATGTATGTATTTCTTTAAACACAGACGCATTCAATAGCAAAATGGCTATGAATATTGATGCAATAGACCGATATGTGGTTGAAGTATTAATTGTAATTATTATTCTTTTTTAAAAAATGAATATGCAAACTTAACGAAAAATAAGAAATGGTGGTGTCGGTTGGAAGGTATTTTTTGAAATTAGCTTAATACCGAATTAATCAGAATTTTTTGAGCAAAAAAAAAGGGATGAAAATAAATTTTCATCCTTTTTTTACTTAACAATATTTATATGTTACATATGAAAATATGTGCTTTCCTAATTTAAGAAGCGACCTTCCATTCTGTTTCAACGAACTTTTTCCCATCCCATTTTCCTAACCATTCAGCATCCTTCTTTTGATTTAAATAATTGGAAAATGCATATTCTGCATCTTCTTTTGTTGTTCGAGAAATTGTAATGGTATTGTTATGTCCCATTTTAATATTAAAAAAATACAGTCCAACTGTTTTAGTAAAGTGCTTCTTTCTAGCCATGATTAAATTTTTTTTGAATTAAAAGAATAAGTTAGATGCAATGTCAACGCATCATTGTAAGAAATAAAATTGATAAAATTCTAATGCTAAAAAAGCTAATAGAAGTGAAATAGATTGATATTTGGTGAGGAGATTTTCAACATATATTTTAAATGACTTATTGTTTATAACGATGCAAGTTACGAAATAGTTTCCATAGAAGCTATTTTTTTGTAAGAACTAGCTTTTCATTCAACAGAAAAATGAAAAAAAAACACTCATGAGATGCTATTCTAATCATCTTACACCCCAACCTCAACTCCTTCCTTCATCTTATCCAAAACCATCCTTGCTTGCTTCAATGTCTTCACACCATCCCTTACCACTATTATATGCTTTCTTGATTTTTTCATATGCAAACCATACTTCACTCCATCCTTCGCCAAGAAAGCTAACAATTGATTAAACAAATCCGACTCGTAAAATCGTGACTGCGGATCTTCGATAAAATAGCAACGTAATTTTTTATTTTTTAAAATCACTCGTTCAAAACCCAATTTTTTGCAAGCCCAACGTAAACGCAAACCATCAGACAATTCTCGCACTTGTCGAGGGATTTTTCCAAAACGATCTTTGAGTTGTCTTCCAAATACTTGTAATTCTTTTTCATCTTTTAATGAATCCATTTGCGTATAAAGACTCAGTCGCTCTTGCGTATTTTTGACATATTTATCAGGAATCAACATTTCGATATCGGTATCAATCTGCACATCCCTAACATATGTTTTTTCTTTCTTCAAGTCTTCTTTAAACAATTCTTTGAAGTCTGTTTCCTTCAATTCTTGAATCGCTTCTTCTAAAATTTTCTGATAAGTTTCGTAACCAATATCTGTAATAAAACCACTCTGCTCACCGCCCAATAAATTTCCAGCTCCTCGAATATCCAAATCTTTCATCGCAATATTAAATCCACTCCCCAAGTCAGAAAACTCTTCGATGGTTCGCAATCGTTTCCTTGCATCAGTTGTCAAAGTGGACATCGGAGGACTAAACAAATAACAAAATGCTCGCTTGTTACTTCGTCCAACTCGCCCACGCAATTGATGCAAATCACTCATTCCAAATTGATTCGCATTATTGATGATGATAGTATTTGCATTTGGAATATCGAGTCCTGTTTCGATAATATTTGTAGAAACTAACACATCATATTGTCGGTCAATAAAATCTAATAAGGTCTTTTCGAGTTGTTTCGATTCCATCTGACCATGTGCCGAAGCGATGTCGATGTCTGGCAAAATTTTGCGCAACATGACCGTAATTTCTGGTAAGGACTTCACTCGATTATGCACAAAGAAAACTTGTCCACCTCGATTAATTTCATATTCAATTGCATCTCGGATCAGTTCCAAATTAAATACTCGAATCTCGGTGTGAATCGGTTGACGATTCAACGGTGGAGTTCTAATCACACTCAAATCACGCGCTGCCATCAAAGAGAATTGCATCGTTCGAGGAATCGGAGTGGCGGTCAAAGTCAAAGTATCGACATTGACTTTTAAGTTTCGTAATCTTTCTTTTGCGGCTACGCCAAATTTTTGTTCTTCATCAATGACGAGTAAACCTAAATCTTTAAATCCAATATCTTTGCTCAAAATTCCATGCGTCCCGATGACGATGTCAATTTTTCCTTCTTTCAGTTTTTCGAAAATTGCTTTCTTTTCTTTCGTCGTTCGGAAGCGATTGATATAATCTACTGTCACGCCAAACTCTTCTAATCTTTTCCCAAAAGTCTTAAAATGTTGCAAGGCCAAAATAGTCGTCGGAACTAAAATAGCCACTTGTCTTCCTCCCAAAACACATTTGAAAGCAGCACGAACTGCCACCTCCGTTTTCCCAAAACCAACATCTCCACAAATCAATCGATCCATCGGATATGCTTTTTGCATATCTTCCTTTACCGCTTGAACTGCCTTCGCTTGGTCAGGCGTATCCTCAAACATAAAGTTCGATTCTAACTCAATTTGTAAATAATCATCTTCGGGATGTTCGATCCCTTTTGCAGCTTTTCGTTGCGCATACAATTTGATGAGTTCCTTGGCAATATCTTTGACTTTTCGTTTGGTCGTATTTTTTAATCGCTTCCAAGTATCTGAACCAATCTTGCTCAACTTTGGCGGTTTGCCTTCCTTGCCGACGAACTTTGTAATCTTGTGCAGCGAGTTGATACTCACATAAAGTACATCATTATTTTTATAAAATAATCGAACAGACTCTTGCGTCTGACCATTGATATTTAATTTTTCCAAACCAGAATATCGTCCAACTCCGTGATCAATATGCGTCACAAAATCTCCTGGCACCAACTCTCGCAACATGCGTAAATTAATCGCTTTGTCTTTGGTAAAACCTCGACGCAACTTATACTTATGAAATCTATGGAAAATTTGATGGTCGGTATAGCATGCAATTTTCAAATCCAAATCTAAAAATCCTGCACTCAAAGCTTTCGTCACGGGATGAAATTGAACATTAGCTTTGAGGTCTTCAAAGATGGCGTAGAACCGATCAATCTGTTTTGGATTTTCTGTAAAAATATAATTCTCTAATTTCGCAGCTTGATTCTCGTGGAGATTTTCGATGAGTAATTTGAAGTTTTTATTGAAGTTAGGTTGTGGCTTGCTGTTAAAAATTATTTTTTCGCTAGGCTTGAAATGCAAATTTTTATTGAGAAAAAACAAAGCATATTTTTCGATGTCTTGAACCACTTCTTCGGGTTTGATAAATGCTCGGTCTCGAAATATTTCTGCCAAATCTCCTTCATCTAAAGACGAAACTGTTTTGCCAAATTTCTCCGCTTCCTCCAAACACATTTCCAATCTACCAATCAGCATGTCCAAGTCTTTTATCCAAATCACGGTGTTCTCAGGCAAGACATTGAAGAGTGAAGTTTTTTGTTTTTGGGAAAACTTTGTATTGATATTTGGAATGATCGAAACGCGTGCAATCTTCTTGACACTCAATTGTGTCAACGGATCGAAGGTTCGAATACTTTCAATTTCATCATCAAATAATTCTACACGGTATGGATATTCGTTTCCGTAAGAAAAAATATCAACGATGCCTCCACGAATCGAAAACTGTCCTGGTTCATAAACAAAATCTACTCGCTCAAAACCATATTCGACAAATAACTCGACCAAAAAATCTACATCTAATTTTTCATCTTTGACAATCGAAATTTGTTTTTCGTTGAGCACTTTTGGCGAAACGACTTTTTCAAAAAGTGCTTCGGGATAGGTGACAATAATTTCACCAATGGATTTTATATTGGAAATTTTATTGATGGTTTCTGTTCGCTGCAAAACGTTGGCTGAATTGAGGTGTTCAAAATCCATTGGACGTTTGAAGGAATCAGGAAAGAAATGAATCCCCTTCTTTTCTAACAATGCGGAAACATTATTTTGCAAATAAGCCGCTTCTTCTTTGTCAGCCGCAATGTAAAGATGATGTTGAGGATTGGCGAGATAAGTTCCAGTCAGGACAAAGGAATCCTGCGCTCCAGTCATCCCTACGATTTGTAGGCGTGTCGGAGTCGGAGTTTGCAGCGCATCCACAATTTGTTGTGTCCGCGCACTATCTCGATACAAGTCTAATAGACGCTGCAAGTTGGACATGGCGCAAAATTAA
>Ga0209187_1003374_pt1 | contig 13435 bp, 13 predicted proteins | sample BantaG_FD_187430 | JGI IMG/M metagenome (GOLD analysis project Ga0209187, IMG submission 187430) | Marine algal microbial communities from Bantry Bay, Ireland - BantryBay_4 metaG (SPAdes) (version 2) | ecosystem: Host-associated > Algae > Red algae > Unclassified | place: Bantry Bay, Ireland... | reverse complement strand
CATCGAAATATAATTTTGTCGCAAGTCCCAACGGGACGACATATTATAACAATGGGTGTCAGCCCATTGCTCGGAATAAATCTACTTCGCCAGCCCTGAAAGGGCGATATAACTTGAAATTTCGCCCCCGCATCACTATCGGGGTCAGGGCTAAGTGATACCTCGAATTTCTATCTTGGGGCTGACACCCTAAGTTAATGAAGTTCACCCCCCTTCGGAGCTATCAGACAAAATAAAATTTGTGCGAAATTCAGAACCAATCACCCCCTGCTTTGGAGGGGGAGATAGTTCGTGCTTTCTCTTTAAATTTCGTCGTAAATAACTAATAATCAACAAAATACAATTTAAGTAAAATTGTTGTTTATCAGAATACGGGTAGATTATTTTTTTCGTCTTCCCTTAATTAAAGATAGTGAATTATTTTTGCATTCTATGAAGAAAACGAATGTCCTATTTACGCAATTATTGAACATCCAAGCACCATTTAGTGTGACTTCGGTAGAGTAGAAAGAGGAAGGTTCATCTGAAAAGAGTGTGCATGTTTATGTGGCAGCCGATACTTCTCCGATATTTCGTCCGACGAATAAGTAGTGAGACAAAAATATCCTTACTTTTTGACGGTTTCTTTTTCCGCTATTTTTCCCTACAAAAATCCTTACGTAGCGTAGGCTATGTGCGGTTTTCGTAAGAAAAAATATCGAAAAAATAACCACGTCAAAATTGTAAGCCTATTTTTGTCTCACTACTTATTGTAATAAAAGATTACGCAGATAGGAGTTGGCGACACTTGAATCTTTTTCAATATCCCTGCTATATTCATTGTCGAGTTCTCAAATATGAAGATAAAAGTAGCGGAAAAGAAGACATTAGAGGTCAGTTGGGCTAAATCGGGTCCAGGACTCACGCTGTTATTTGAAAAATTTGCTTTAGAATTGGTGAAAATTCATGGCTGTGTTGCAGAAGTCGCGCGTCAATTAGCTATTTATCCTCAACGATTGTGGCGGATAATTCACGCTTATGCTAAGGAAATTTGCTTGGATGAAATAGACAGAAGCAAGGTCAGAAGAATTGGATTTGATGAGACCTCGAAAAAGAAAGGTCATGCCTATATTACCTGCTTCATTGATTTAGATACAGGAGATTTGTTGTATGTAATATCAGCATTTGACAGCATTCGTAAGTGTTTTGGAAGAAAAGAAGGCGGAACAATAAATAAAATAAATAAGTGGATATTTTTCAAAGAGTATAGTCAACTCAAAACAGAAGAGAGCAAACAATTGGACGATTTGCTGGTAAAATATCCTATGTATCAGGAACAAAATAAATGTATTAATCACTGGATTTGTCGAAGAACCTTAATTTTTAAAACTTTTTTTATAATTAGTGTCTGACCGAAAACTCTGAACCTACTGGTTATCATTAAGTTACAAGGTTTTTTCGAATGCGAATAATTTCAGTCTAATTTCAATGATTTTGCTTAAATCGTGGTTATAACCACCTTTATGTATCGTAAAAGATATTATGGTGCAATTATTTATAAATGTTCGAAAATTATTCGCAGTCAAAAAACGTCACAAATAACTGATTGTCAGTCAGTAATGAGTTTTCGGTCAGACACTAATTAATCCTGTATCGCTATTTCAGGACAGGACATTTTTTATATCTTTTCTGTGCCTTTCTAAAAAATGGAGAGGAAGCAATGTTAACTTCCTCCCCTCCCTGAAGCACTCATAAAAACTTTTTTTGTGGGGATGAAAAGTTTCTTTTTATCAATAGTTATAGTTTTCACATGGTGGTAGTCTGAGGGAATTGGCGTAGTCTTCTTCTTTTAGACCGATATCGAAGCAGATATTGAGCGTTTTGATGTAATCAACAAATCTTATTTGCAAACTACGTGCGTTGGCACAGGACGAATTGCTATCAAATGCTTTTATATCACACTTGAGTCGTTGTAAAGCTCCGACTGTATATACCGGGCAGCTACCCGAATTTGGACCGTTGTAAGAACATTCTGTATTACTCCAATTTATATCTATACCAGATTGCTCCAAGCACAATACATCTTCAAGATAATTGGCATAGCTATCATAAAAACCGGAGATATTGGAGGGGCGGTTAGCATTTCTTTCTTGAATTTCTAATGCTAAATTATTTATATAGGAAATGGCTACATTTTTATTGGGGGCTTGAGGGGTACAATTTCTTAGCTCTGTCTCGGAGAGATTATCCGTTGGTAAGGTACTCAAATCCTCCTGCTGGCAGGATGTGATGAAAATCGCCATCATCAATGTAGCAATGAAGGTGTAGGCTGTGAAATTTAATTTTAAAGTGTTCATAGTAAATGATTTGATTGTTGGAAAATGATTTTAAGATTCTATCTCTTTCTAATTGTTGATCTAAGACCTGAAGATATATATCACGGATATGTTGTAAAATACTTTGTATCACTAATTTTTAGCGAATGGTAGCTGCTTCCACAGCAAGGTGGACATAAAGTACGAACTTTGTACGCATACTCGCAGTCGGGAATTAGTGAGGTAAGTTCTATTGCAGGGTAAGTGTCGTAATTATTATCAGAACGTATCCAATCTTGGTTAGGGTAATTGAGCTTGTGTTGTACAGCGTTCCATACAGCATTATTGGGGGTGAATGAATGTACAGTAGCATCAATACGCCCAATTTCAACTTGCTCGTCCAGAAGTTCGCAATTGCTTCTTAGTGTGGCTTCAGAAACCTCATTATTGGATATTTGTGCTGCCAAATCCTGCGAAATGTTTATAACAACTTCATCTTTAATATTTTGTATAGCTTGTTCAAAATCCATAAGTTCTTCGAGACTTGTGAATAATTTATTTTCACTTTCATTTAATATTTGAGTGGTATTAAAATCAACGATATTTTCCTGCTCACAAGAGGTCATAAAAAATATCATCATCAATGCTGTAATGAGGCTGTAAGCTGTAAATTTTAAAGTGTTCATAGTAAATGATTTGATTGTTGGAAAATAGGTGTTGTTTTTTGAGTATCAGCTTGTTTCGTGGTTAAACATATTTAATTGGTCTTTTTGTGAGACATCTTTTCTTATGGAGAGGGATGTACTCAATCCCTCTCTAATATTCCAAGTGTATTACGAAAACTATATTTTTAATTAAAGAAGTTAATAGCTGTATTGGGGCTGGCGTGAGACCAGTATTCGTATTGGCAGCCTACGCCTACATCTTCTCTACTGAAAATATATGAGAGTTGAGAACACGGACCACTACACAAGGTGCGATAGCCTGCATGTACATCGTCGTCATAGTAATTCATTTTGATTGATGTGTAGTCGGTATTTTCTGTATATATTTTTTTGTATGTGTTAACACTTCGGTAATACTGCGAAACTTTATCGTAGCGACTATTTATCTCTTCATTATTTTTAAAAGTAATTTTGTAACCGACCGCACCTTGTATCGGTGAGGCTTCAATATCAAAAATGAGTATATTTTCAAGTCTTTGATTCAGGTTGTCTGTCAGCAATGCTGTATCATCATTTGCATTATAATCTGCTGCCTGTGGAGCTTCAAAAATAGGTTCGACATCAAATGATTGTGCATCAACGAGGTCTAATAATGTATTATCATTTGCTGATACTTTAAGTTTGAAGTTATCTTGATTTTCCATCGTAATGACGAGTTCTTTGGCAAACTTACCACCTTCGATGTAGGATTCAATGTTTTGTACTTCGGGGAAAACTTCTTGTTGTTCGCAAGCGGTCAGGAACATCGTGATTGTAGCAATTGTCAGACAGATAGCGGATATATTTATTGATAATAATTGTTTCATGATAGATGTTTTATTTAGTGAATGAATTTGAGGGAAGTCGGGATGCCTTCCCTCATAATTATGATTTCGTTATATTTTGTGGATTAAAATTCTCGACATTCGAATGTAACTGCACCGGCGTAGTTGGAATGGTAGTAGCTACCGTTTTGTATCGGGTCGCAATATTCTACGATTTTTTCTCCTACAAAATCATCATCATCTGTGAGTGTCACTCCAACAGTACCGGATACTTCCACACCTTGATAATTTCCAGATAAAGTGATACCAAAATTGTAAGTAGCACCGCCGTCGTCCTCATGTATGACATACTTCATTCTATCCAAGTCGTTGGTAGTTGACCATGTGATAATAATCTTATTAATGGTGTACCACTGGTTTTCATCAATACCGGTACGTCTGTCGCGAAGTGTATTTATTGTGCTACTATTGTTTCCGAATACGATGTCAAAAATAAATTCGCCCGAACCTTTGCCCCACCCTTCATGATTATTGGAGGTCTTGAATTTGTACAGGCGTTCTTTGCCACTCAGGTTGTCTCTCTGACAAGTTCTCATATCTATCCCCTCTTCAATTTCATCGATAAAATCATTATTAATATCTGTGTTATAGCCGAATACATTAATATCTTGTCCATTGACATTACCTACAACAGTTACGTTATCAGGATTTTCCATTATAAGTTCTTCTGCCGTCAAATAGGCTTCACTTTCTCTTACGATGAAGGTTATGGTATTGGGTTCTTCATTAGCGAGTTGTTCACCTAATTCACCGTTTTCATAATATTTGATGATGGCATTTGGGTCGTTATCGTCATAACCATTGTCGATATAGACTCTTGTGTTAAATGCTTCGGCATCTTCATTGACCATAAGAATGGCGAGTCCGGGGTCATTCGTATAAAGAAAATCAAGATTGTTGCGTGCTTCCAAACCACTCGTTTCGGTCAGTGCTTTATCTAATGTTTTACCTTCCAAAAGGTCATTAGATTTATCCTTTTCAAGATTGAAGAAAAATTCTGTTTCATAATATCCATCTTCTCGCAAAGCAGTACAGTGGACTTTGAGTGCATTTGCAAATTCGGGTTCTTGGATAGCCAATGAAAGGTTTTTAGCAAGTTCAAATCGTTGTTTGGCGATTTGTGTATGGTCATTCGTGATGTTTGTCAAATTATCTTCGATAATTGTGTTGTCTTGTTCGCAGGAGGTCATAAAAAACGTCATTATAAATGCAGTAATTAGGGTGTAAGCTGTGAAATTTAATTTTATAGTGTTCATAATAAATAATTTAATAATTAAGAAATAATTTAATTTAAAAATGATTTTGAGGAATGGAGCGGGACATTGCCCTATTAAGAATGTCCCGCTTTCCAACAACAATCAAATTTACTTTTCGGGAGACTTTTTATTGTGTTTAATTGTTGCCTAATATATGCGCCGATTTGATGGCAGGTATATCACTATATCTTTATAATTCTGCGGCTGACTGTAATTTTGAGTATGATGAAAATTATTTTATTTTAATAAAAAGTATATTTTTATTTTTCATTAATAAGGGTACGGTAAATCTACTTGTGCCTTCATGAAAGAACAAGGTTTTTTTGGTTGCCATTAAAATGTTGCATGGAAGGTTCGGGGAGTATAATTTAAGTTACAGATAACTTGAATTAACTACCAAAATATTTTGTGGAAAATGATGAGGCTGTTAAGGAGCAATCGTTACGACAGAGCCATGCGAACTTTTGCAATTTTGATTGTCATCAGAGGATATTTGGCTATCTATAAATACTTCGTAAGCCTCACTCGCTCTTGGGAAGCATAGTGTGCGTATACATACATCTGTATTGGTACAGTCACTGTCACTTCCATCTATATGTATGGCATCAACTGTCTCCGAAGTATAAACATATACATCATAACAAGCCACTTTGTTGTCATCATTATCACTATATACCACTTGCATATCTATCTCTACACATTCGTTGGGTGTATTCTGTGCTTGTAATATATTTGCTGTGAAAAAAATCAATAGGGCTGCGAAAAATTTGATTGTCGTTTTCATAATAATTTCTTTAAAAAAGGTTTTAAAAATGATTGTTGTTGTATTGATGTTACAAAGATAAGCTATACTTGGATGCAATAAAAGGTAGATTTTTTAAGTTCATTCTTTTATTTTAAAAGAAAAAACGTATTATTGTAATATTTTTTATTTTTTAAAAGCCTCAAAATAAATAACTTATCAAATTGTATTAATCAAAAATTTAATCTAACAGAATGGCTCAAAATATTGAATTAAATAGTTCAAAAACTCTGGTATTACTTCGTCAGTTAGATAAAAAGGAGCTCAAACAATTGGGTTTGTGGCTACAATCTCCGGTACATAATAAGTCCGAAAAGGTAATTCAACTCTATAAATGTATCAAATCGAAGTATCTGAAAGAGACCTGTGTGGTCAATCCTTTTGTACTTTTGAAGGCAATTGGTGTACTCCAAAGTGCCTCCCGTCAAAACGAAATTACTCCCTACCACAAAAAACATCTCCAACAGACGATGCACTTACTCAATATACAGATTCAAGATTTTTTGATGTGGCAATACATAAAAAGGGATGACATAAAAGCCATGCAAAATACTATGAATGCAATGTTTGTAAAAAAAATATATACTTTCATTCCTGCACTTCTTAGTAAAACTAAAACAGACCTTGTAGCATCTCCTATTCGGAATATTCTACACTATGAATGTGCGCTTAATTTAACCGAATTGGATTATTTTTTACAAACTGTCTATGAAAACCGAAGCTTAGATTCAGGCTTGCAATTGGTCATAGAAAATCTGCGACAGGCTTTCCTAAGCAAAAGCCTATTGTATTATTGCGTGGCTATTAATCGGGAGAAAATTTTGAAAGTTGGGTATGAATACCCTTTTTTGAAATACATAAAATCATATCTCGAAGTCTCCGATGTCGATACCGAAGTGCCGCCTATTCGGGTATATTATACCCTGTTGAAATTACTTGAAGCGGGCAATACTAAAGATTATTATGACCTGAAAAATTATCTGTTTACTCATTTAGATTGCTTTGAATTGACGGATATTCGTTATCTGTTTAATTTTATTTCCAATTATACCATCGGAAAAGTACGCGAAGGTAAGCATGAATTCGTACAAGAGCGTTTTGATTTATTTGATAAAGGAATTGAATTAAAGTGCTGGACGTCAGGGATTTATTTTTCCGAACACCAGTTTGTACACGTTGTCAAAACAGCACTTGAACTGGACAAAATGGATTGGCTCAATACATTTTTCCAAACACATAAAGATTTATTGAATCCGAATGTGAAAGATGTCTTTGTGAATTACTATCATGCACTGGTCAGTTTTCATGACCACAAATTTGATAAGGCGCAAGCATATCTCGGAGGCATACATACGAGCGAAGATTTTACCTATTTTATACAATTCAAAATACTATACATAAAAATATATTATGATAAAAATGATATAACTTTTAGTAATGTCGATACTCATCAGATTAATTACGAGATGGAAGCCTTGCGCCAATATCTGCTCGAAGGCAACAACAAAAATATGGCGGAAAGTACCCGTCTGTTGTATAGCAATTTCACCAATTTTTTCAGGCGTATCTTGAATCGTAAAAAGAAATTGCTCTACGATGAATCGGTCACAAAAACTAATTTCCAATCCCTTCAACAAGACCTCGCCGAGATTGCGCCGTTGATAGAACGCTCATGGCTAAAAGAGAAAATAGAAGAACTTGTACTTCTAACTGAATAAATATACTGTTTTAGGGATGAAAAGATACGGCAATAAAAGCCGCGCTGAATTTTGGTGAAACGGAGAGCGAACTGATGGTACAAACCGCAATTTCGGCAGTAGATATTGAGGGCGCAAGGAAAAATCTGGACGCGGAATTTGCGAATTGGGATTTTGACACGACTAAAAAAACAGGTCAAGCGAAATGGGAAAAACAACTCTCCAAAATCACCGTTGAGGATGAAAGTCGGGAGAAAAAGACGATTTTTTATACGGCATTATACCATACGATGATTGCGCCGAATCTATATACGGATGTCGATGGGCGGTATCGCGGAACGGATTTTAAGGTACACAAAAGCACCGAACATACGCATTATACAATTTTCTCTTTGTGGGATACTTACCGCGCCGCGCATCCGCTATACACGATTATCGAACAGGAGCGCACCAATGATTTTATCCAAACTTTTATGCGGCATTATGAGCAAGGCGGTACGCTGCCGATGTGGGAATTGGCGGCAAACTACACCGAATGTATGATTGGCTACCATGCCGTTCCAGTGATTTCGGATGCGTATATGAAGGGGATTCGCGGCTATGATGCAGGACAGGCATTGGAGGCGATGGTCAGCACTGCATACGAGGAGCGATTGGGGCGAAAAACCTATCACGAAACGGGGCTTTTGCATGGCGAAGCGGCGGCGGAGTGCGTCTCCAAAACGCTCGAATATGCCTACGACGATTGGACGATTGCGGTGATGGCAGACGAGATGGGCGAGCGCGAAGTGGCAGACGATTTTTATGCCAGCGCACAGTATTATAAAAACGTTTTTGACCCTTCGACGGGCTTTATGCGGGCGCGGATGAACAACCGTTGGTTTTATCCTTTCACGCCTTACGAAGTCAATTTTAACTACACCGAAGCCAATGCCTGGCAGTACGGTTACTACGTGCCGCAGGACATCGCGGGTTGGATGGACGCGCTCGGTGGTGCCGCGAAATTGGAGGCGCATCTGGACGCGATTTTTACGGCAGATACCAAAAGTACGGGGCGCGACCAAGCCGACATCACGGGGCTTATCGGGCAGTACGCGCATGGCAATGAGCCGAGTCATCACATTGCGTATCTGTACAATTATGTGGGCAAAGCGCATAAGACGCAAGCCTACGTGCAGCGCATTATGAATGAAATGTACAGCAATGCGCCGGATGGTTTGTCGGGCAATGAGGACTGCGGGCAAATGTCGGCTTGGCTGGTGATGAGTGCGATGGGTTTTTATCCCGTTGCGCCGGGGAGTGTGCAGTATGCGATTGGGTCGCCGTGGCTGGATAAGGTGACGATTCATCTGGAAAACGGCAAGGCTTTTAGCGTGACCGCCGAGGGGCAAAGCGAGGATGTTTATATACAATCTGCCACGCTGAATGATGCCCCACATACGCCGACCTACATCACGCACCAACACATCATGCAAGGCGGTGACTTGGCTTTCGATATGGGCGCGAAACCAAATCCAAATTACGGAAAATCTCCCGCAGACCGTCCGATGACAAAGATTGAAAGTCAGGAAGTCGTGGCGATTCCCGCAGTGGTGACGGGCGATAAAGCGTTTCCTAATTCGACGAAAATCACGCTGGGCTGCGTGACACCGGATGCGACTATTTTTTATACGATAAATAACGGAGAACCAATGCCTTACAAAGCTCCATTCGACATCGCAGAAGATGCCAAACTAACGGTATGGGCAACAAAACGCGGCGCGATAGACAGCAAAAAAGCGACTTCGGAGTTTTTTAAAATGGCGGAGTTTCGGGATATAAAATTGTACTCTAAATACGCCGACCATTATTCCGCCGGAGGCGATATGGCTTTGGTGGATTATATTCGCGGCGGCAATGATTACCGGACAGGTACTTGGCAAGGCTATGAAGGTATCGACTTGGTGGCTGTGGTGGATTTAGGAAAAAAACAAGCGGTGTCTGACCTGTCAGCGGGCTTTATTCAGGATGAAAATTCATGGATTTTTATGCCGCTGGAAGTGGAGTTTTTTACTTCCAAGAATGGTAAGAGATTTAAATCTGCCGGTAAGGTGGTGAATGATATTTCACCCAAAGAACAAGGCTCAATTATCAAAAATTTTGGAGTGAAAACTTCCCGGAAAGCACGGTATGTGAAGGTGGTGGCTAAGAATCGGGGGGTGTGTCCGACTTTTCATAAAGGGGCTGGGGGGAAGTGCTGGGTTTTTGTGGATGAGGTGGTGGTTAGGTGAAGGGTTTGCGTTTAACGGATTGGGGACATGCAGTAGGCAAGGAACCGAGCCTATTGACATGTAGTTTTTGTTATTATGCAAAGACTTATTCTAATGAGTCCATAATTTCTTTGAGTGCTTCTATTTTCTTTTTTATTTCTTTATTAGTTGGTTGTGCCATACCATGAACAGTTTGGTTTCTAAAGTTTCGAATGTCATTCAGAATTGCGTATTCTCCATCATCCAAAAGGTTTTCGGAATGAAGCTGTCTAATTAAAATCATTATGGGGGAAAACCTACCTTCATTGTATTTTCTATTAAGTAATTGTTCAAATTCTGCCCATAATTTTATGAAATTACCAATCAGACTTGAATGAGGAGTCTCTTCAACATCCAAAGGTATTTCAAACAGATTCTGAAATAGGATTCTTGTAATTTCTAAATAGGACTCTACTTGTTTTATATCTACAGTTATCCCATTTCCACCATGATAAAGTTGGTTCCTAATTCGATGAAACCATTCAATATCGCCTAGTTCGAGACCTATTATTTTTTCAGATGCAAATTCCTCTAACCCATCTAAAAGTGAAGGAAAACTGTTTGAAATTTCCTCCATCCTTCTTCTTGATAACCCTTCAATCCCTGTCACTCTCTTGGGCAAGCCGAGGTATGTCTTTATCATTATTTCGATAGCATTGTCAATACAAATTAATGCCATCCTAAGGTCAAACCCAGTTCCCAAGTGCATATGATGAATTCCATGCAACACTAACTCTTTCGGTCCAGAAATCCATGGTTTTTCCATAATTCTTTTGTTTTTGCATAACTTGGAAAATACACGCATTACGTATATTTTTCATTCAGATGACTTCAGAGGAAAATATTTGGACTATAAAAAGGTAGAAAAATTCGTCTGAAGCTATTAACGAAACCCAAAATACATCATATATCTAAGTTATCCAAAGGACTGTTTGTTTTTCTTAAATCTTTCCGGAGAAGGTGCAAATAGATTTCGGTAGTTTTGATGCTGCCATGCTTAGAGTAATTCAAGAAAAATATAATCCGAAAAGCCAGTCCCTTCAATTTACAATCGTCTATGCAAATATAGAAAAAAAGCGTTATTTTTCAAAGCTGCGGCGGCGTTTTGAGTTCAAATAGAATCGTTCAAAAATAGCCATTGTAGTGATTTTTGTTTTGTTTTGGCAGAAAATAAGTCATGGAAGCATCAGCAAAGATAAGTGCTGAACGTAGTTTTGAGTATGTCGCTTGCGGATGTGTGTGCGGGTATTTTTTAGCGGATTACTCATTTCGGAATTTGGTTAATCAGTTGACGAACAGTATTTATTTTCCGTCCAACTTTCGTTTCAATTCTTCAATCAATTTATCTTTTTCTTCGATTGCTTTATCTTTTTCTTCGATGGTTTTATCCTTTTCTTGGAGTGCTTTATTCTTATTTTCCATTAAAGCGTTGACACTTCGCCATGCTTCTTCCTCTATAGCGATTTGTTTGCGCGTTTCGGTATCAGCACCGGTTTTGTATAATAAATCTGCCATTAATTTCACTTCTTCCAAATCAACTTCATAATTATAGTCTTTCAATATTTCGCCGTCTCCTATGAAGTTTCGTTGTTCAAAAACACTGAGTAATTTATCTAATTTTGATTGATAGCGTTGTCCTATCTTCTTGGTCTGCACAACATAGCTATCATGCGTCAAAGACTCTATAAATCTGTTCCTTTTATCCAAAATCTTGTTGTCTATCAGGTCTTTATACTGACGTTCTACATGAAAGCAAGCACTTTCTATTTCCGGCAATTTAAACCCTAATATATAAATCGTTGTTATTGGTAAAATAAGTTCTTCTCCATTTAGGTTATCTTTTTTCTTGTACTGTTCGGCGAGGTAATTTCTAAATCGCATCAAATCTAATTCTTCATAAGCCTTTTTTATTTCAATGAGTATTTTTCGTTCTTCTCCTGTTTTTGTTTCTATAATAGCGATAAAATCTAATCGAAATATTCTCAATCCGGCTAATTCGTTTTCATACGTAAATTCTTGTGGTCTGACTTGAATCGCTTTTATTTTTCGATTCAATAATGTGCCTATCAAAAATTTCGCGATACGCTCATTTTCCATTAAGCGTTTGAAAACTACATCATATATTGGATTGGCTATTATCATACTTACAAAAATAATATTTTACGCTAAGAAAATTTATCTTGAAAAGTTGGTCTCTTCAATTTACGCATCGTCTCTGCAAATATAGAATAAAAGCCTTATTTTTCAAAGCTGCGTCGGCGTTTTGTGTTCAAATAGAAGCGTTCAAAAGTAGCCATTGTAGTGATTTTTGTTTTGTTTTGGCAGAAAATAAGTCGTGGAAGCATTAGAAAAGAGAAGTGCTGAACGCAGCTTTGAGCATGTCGCTTGCGGATGTGTGTGCGGGTATTTTTTAGCGGATTATTCTTTTTAAGCTATTGCGAAACCTGTATGTTCCCTCACATAAGGCGGCTTCAATCCTAAAACAATATCACTTTTAGGTATTCCTTTTTCTATCAAATAATCAACGACCTCATGCTCTGTTCTATTCCATTGCAACCATATTTTGCCATTAATGATAGACAGATGAAATGCCACAAAAAATTGATATTGATGTTCTTTCCAACCTACATGTAGTAATTGAAAGTTATTACTTTCTCTATCAATGATTACTTCTCTTCGGATATTTTCATCCATTCCTTTTGTAGATTTTCCTTGTTCTCGCAAAAAATCTATAATTATATCTTGATACTTTCTTATTTTATCCATAGCTCAATTTTTTCATTTATCGGATTATAAATTAAAATTTTTGCACTAATAAATTTCAACGCCTTTTGAATGGCTTTCTCTTGAAAAAAATTTTCCCAAGCAAAATTCGGAACAGCTAAGAACAATGCTCTATCAGGTTCGACTTCATCCAATACAACGAGATAATCTACATACTGTCCAACTGCCCTATGAAATTCATTAATATCAGACGGACCAACAAAACTTTTAACTTCAACTAATATTTTTTCTTGCCCTTTATTTGCTCCAAAGAGTTTTTCTGCGCCCAAATCAACTTGATATTTGATTTTTCCACTTTCTAAGATATACGGGTCATCAGTTATTTCCCATCCATCTTTTTCTAAAGCACGTTTTACTTGTTCGTGATAAAAGTCTTTTGCCATAGTCGGTTTTACACAAATTTACACAAATTTTGTTAAGATTTCAATGTTTCGTATTCAAATAGAAGCGTTCAAAAATAGCGATTGTAGTGATTTTTGTTTTGTTTTGGCAGAAAATAAGTCATGGAAGCATCAGAAAAGATAAGTGCTGAACGCAGCTTTGAGCATGTCGCTTGTCGATGTGTAGGCGAGTGTTTTTTAGTAATTTATCAAACCCGAAAAGCCAGTTCCTTCAATTTACACATCGTTTCTGAAAATATAGGAAAAAAGGGTCATATCTCAAAGATGTGGGGCTTACACCAACTTTTTCATTAGTAACCTTGAATAACTCAATTGATAACAAGGCTTTTAGCCTTCAGGGTCTTTTTCAAGTTGATTTCTTTTG
>Ga0209187_1003373_pt1 | contig 13436 bp, 16 predicted proteins | sample BantaG_FD_187430 | JGI IMG/M metagenome (GOLD analysis project Ga0209187, IMG submission 187430) | Marine algal microbial communities from Bantry Bay, Ireland - BantryBay_4 metaG (SPAdes) (version 2) | ecosystem: Host-associated > Algae > Red algae > Unclassified | place: Bantry Bay, Ireland... | reverse complement strand
TGTACTCTTTGTTTGCAACATGCAAGGCTAACGAAGTAAATCCATATCAGTGGCTAAAATCTACATTAGAAAGCATAGCTACAACCAGTATAAAAGATCTTGATAATCTTCTTCCTCAAAATTACAAAACGTAGTTGCTCGGATGCTTACTCATAAGAAATCTATTAAATACTTTACACCTAAATTCGAAGGTAAAGAAAGAGTTCAACAAAAGAATTGCAGTACTTCTCAAAGAATAATACTTGAATATTTATTTAGAGTATCTCTAATTGAATTATATCATCAAAAAAGTGGCCAGATTCCATTTATGATGCTAGAGACCTCAGAAGGGGCATTTGATTTAACAAGTACGAAGTATCTAGCTCAAACAATAAATGCTTTTAATTTGGGTAAAAAAATAAACTGCATAATTATTGCTAATTTTAGCAAAAAAGAATTTTTATCAATACTCGTTCAAGGAATTAAAAATTCTAAAAGTAGGTTTAAAAATTTTATAGAATTTAGTAGAATGGGAGAATTTCAAGAAGCTGACATAGATGCATATAATAGAATTATCAAAGACTTTAAATTGAAGTAATTGAACTTAATTCAAATAGATAATTTTCAAACCTCCAATGAAATTCTTTTCGTTTTAGATTCCATATCTAAAAACGCAGGTAAAAGTTTGTCTAAATTGGGATTGCAAAAAATTCTTTATTTAGCCAAAGTCCTTGAACCAATTAAGGAGATAATAATAAATACTCTTGAGTTTTTAACTGAAAAAAGAGGACCTTATTCAAAGGAAATTCAAAACCTAATTGACCACCTTACTGCTCTTGGTTTTGTATCTATTACAGATTTTAAAGTTATTGTAGGAAAAAACTCTCTTGCATATTATGAAATTACACCTGTTGGAGAACGTGTAGTTAAAAAGTTAAAAAAGATTCCACTCCAAGAAGAAAAGTATTGGTGGATAGATGTTATTTCAAGACTTACGATAGTCTATTCAAATAAAGTTGAATTGGAAGATGACAATAAATTTTATGACTTGGATAGAATTGTAAGGTTAGTTTACCAAGATCCTAGTTATAACTTATTCAAACAAAATAATAACTGGAAATACAATATAGATTTTGAAAAACAAGACGAAAATTCAACCAGCTGGATAATTGACTTTGTCAAAACATATGTGACAGACAATAATCTAACTCTATCTCAAAAAAGTATCAAAGGCAATGCAGAGCTTATTACAATAGCATTTTTTGAATATTATTTTCTTAATTATTTAAAGTCTAAATGATAATAACAGAACTATACCCAATATTCAACTCCATAACTAAAGATTTACATGCTCGAATTTATTCTTGTGGTGTGTTCTCTAGTCCTGTTGAAATAGTAGAGTTTTGTGAAAAGTTAAAAAAATGTTTATACACTGATGATTTTTTTGATAATCTTTCAAAAACACCAATTCTTATTGAATTGAAAAAGGGAAAAAGCATAAACAATACTGATTTTTTCGAATTAGCTAATTTTAGTAGCTTTCTTACTTCTGGGAAGTCAAAAATTAATAATCTAGTTGAACTTAATTTAAAAGGTTTACTCAGAAATGAATCCTCTCATAAGTTCTTAATTGAAGGAGAACAAAAGGTTATGGAATTTTCTAATGACAATCATAGCTGTGTTTATATTTATTTATCTGGTCTTAGATTAGTAATCATTCATAAAGGGAAAATGAATTATTGCTGGGACAACATTTGTGTCACTAAATCAAAAGCAAAAATTGAAAATAGATTCCCTACAAACCAATACAAAAGACTTATAAAATGTCATTACAAGCAGTGTTTAGATGGAGAGAGAGAAACAGCTTATTGGAAAACAAAAAAGGATTGGACGTTGAAAGCATCCCCAGAAATAATTTTCCAAAAATCATTAGCTTCTTATCTTAATAATTCCATAGTAGATGGAAGAGTTTTAGAAGAATGTTTAAATGTAAATACTACTGATAGGACTGACATTACAATAATAACCTATGACCTAAAAAATTATATAATTGAAGTGAAGTGGATTGGGAAAAGTTCAGGAAGTTCTTATGATAATGCCAAAGCTCACAGCCGTTCAAATAGCGGCATATCACAATTACTGATTTATTTGGATAGAGACAGTGAGGCTATTTGTGGTCACCTTGTTGTATATGATGCAAGAAAAAAGAAAGTAGGTATTAAATGGGAAAACAAAGATAGCTGGGATTGTAGAATAGATAATGAACCATCTATTGTTCCACTATCTACTAAATCTGCCTCTACTAGAGCAAAAAAATAATTAATGAAAATCAATGATAATATTTCAGAGCTGTATGACTTAGTTTCATTTGGCTCAAATAAGCATATACCTATGCACAGATGGTATAGCCTAATTGAAGGGTATGGAAGAGAATTTGTAAGGAGGATAATTGGGGAGTTAGATACCTTCCCAAAAACATGTCTTGACCCTTTTGGAGGAGTTGGAACTACTGCTCTTACCTGTCAAGAACTAGGCATTCAATGCCATTCAATTGAAGTAAACCCATTCTTCTTTGAAGTTGCTAGAGCTAAGCTAAGAATGGATTATTCTCCTTCCAAATTTGAAAAACTATTAAATGATTTTGAATCTTATTTGAAAAGATGTAAAGCTAAACGGCAATATCCAAAATTGGAAAGTAAAACCTTTTTTGAAGAAGTGAATAAAACTAAATGGATATTTAATAAAGAGGTTTCATACGGAATAGTAGATATTCTAGAAAGAATAAAACAAATTGATAAAACTTATGCGGGGTTATTTAGAGTCGCTTTAGGAAATATCCTAGTTGAAGTGAGTAACGTTTATAAAAATGGAAAGTGTCTTGCATATAGAAAGGATTGGAAAGATAGAATAAATACAAGAAAAGACGTTCATGATAAGTTTTTACGTATTTGTAGAAAAGTTATTCTAACAGATTTGAAAACAAGTCAAATGCAAATACCATTGGTTCACAATTTTCTAAATTTTGAACATGGTGATTCAAGGAAAATGATTGACAGTCTCAAAAATAATTCTATAGATTTAGTAATAACCTCTCCTCCCTATCTTAATTCAAGAGATTACACAGATATATACAGATTGGAATTATGGATTCTTGGTTACATAAGTAAATTTAATGATGAACAGGCATTAAGAAAATCAGCTCTAACCTCACATGTTCAAATTCAACTTGAAGACAAACCTTATCCTAAGATAAAAGAAATAGAAGAATTCCTTCAACATTTAGAATCCTTAAATGGCCAATTATGGAATAAGAATATTCCTAACATGGTAAAGGGGTATTTTTATGACTTTGATTTGCTCTTTAAATCTTTGAAATCTAAACTGAAGAAAGGAGCTAAGTTATTTATAAATGTTTCTAATTCAGCTTATGGTGGAAAAATTTGTGAAGTAGATAAAATATTAGCCAAAATTGCAGTTAATAATGGTTACGAGTTTGAAGAAATTAGAATTGCCCGACATATTAGCTCTGTAAAAAAGCAAAATCTAACAGAAAAATTAAGAGAAAGTGTAATAGTTTTAATAAAGAAGTAAATAGTCGTAACCTGACTACCACCACTTGAAGTTGTTGAGTTACAAAATGTTTAGATAATATAGTTGATTTAGTGTAGTCTTGCGTAAAAATACGCCTTGAAGTCGTCTCTTATATTACTCAGGTGTGAAGTTATCTTCACTTTTATCTAATTTCCATGATGCTCTAAGTTGTCTTGAACAATCCAAGCCACATATCCTGTTATCTTATAATACTGAATGAAATATTAGAGTAACTCTCTACCTACATCCTTCTTCTTTTCTATGTACTTAGATACATCGTTACCTCTATCTTTAACACATTGCACTACTCCACTGATAAAGCCCTCAGCATAAGAAGTTGTAGGAGTTGAAATTCCATCAGCAAGAGACATTGCCAAATCTGGATTCTTTTGCTGCAGCAAATATCCGTGATTAAAACCTCTCTTAATATCTTGGTTACTACCCATTAAAATGTGTCTTTTGAATTTTCTTGTATGAATGATAAGATCGATTCTCGACAATACAATATCATTTTAGTTCCGATTTTTGAAAATCTGATCTTTCCTTGATCTCTAAATTTTTGAAGAGTGGTTTTAGATTTAATCCCTAACAACTTCATCGCTTCATCATCGTCTATCCATGGTTCTTTAATATCATGTGAAGTTGAAACCCTACTGACTACTTCCTCTACTAACTTATAGAAAGCTTCTGTTTCTAAACATATGATATTTAGTGAGGACTTGATCATGTTCTTTTTATAGAAATATATAATAATTAGTTACGACTACCATTAAATTCATCAAAATTAAATAACAGATCTCATTCCGTAATCTTTATTGGTTACCTAAATTGAGCAGTTCAATCTGACTTAATTCAAAATTCTTAAGTTTTTCTCCAAAAGATAAGTCCTGCTTTGCAGCATTAATAACTTCTCTTATCCCAAATTCTTGTAAACCTGTCATTCCAAAGTAATAGCTCATATCATATAAATTATGGCACATACTATCTGTTAAAAAGTAATCCCATAATTGGTCAATACTTAAGTTGTCTACAGCATACTCTAAGTCAGGGGCTATTCCTAAATTTGATTTAGCCATCGTCATTTTAGAAGTATATTTGGGTAAGTTTTTAGTATCGCAACTCATTATGTACGATGTAACCATTGTCCTATCCATAACTGCCCATCCTAATTCCATAAATGCACTACTCACACGGCCTCCAGAAATTTCTATCGGGCTAAGAAATAAATATCGTTTGGATCTCCTAAATTTTTCTGATGCAGTTTCCAAAGTAACAAATCGATGATATCTACTATCATCTTTCTTGTAAGGCGCATCAAGAATAGCACAAAATATATTTTCAAACCCAAATAATTCAAAAAATAGATGCTTGAGAAGAAAAGCAACCATAGCCACTGTTTTAATCTTACCTGGCTTATTATCAAAAACTGAAATCGGAGTACTTATAAATAAATCTATGTTTTTAGCGTATATATTCTGTTCTCTACTTTCAATCCACTCATACAAGTCATCTGCTCCTCTCATTATTTTGGCATTTGTCTTTAATAAATTTTTATGCCTTCCAGTAAAATATTGAATTACAGATCTCTTCTGAACCCCAAGTTTCAAAAAATTACTTCTATCAAATAGGTTTAAATATTTTAATTCATGAGTTTCGTTTTTGGCTAAAATTGTTAATAAGGTTAAACCTGAAAATATTACATTATCACCCTCATATTGTAAATAAACACCTTCAATTATACTTTGCAATTTGTCACTATCAACAACACATTCAATAATTGTATAAGGCTCTTTTTCACTAATATGTTTTTCATGAGTCCAAAGCTTAATTTTTAGAATATTGGTATTCTGAGTAAGGTAAATACGCCTACCAACCAATCTAATTTTCTGCGAGTGATTTGATGTTTGATATTCTAATGTAACCTCTTGAAGAGAGGTAAAATTCAAAAATCCTTGAATTAAACAAAATTCACCTGGAGCGGTATTATTATCAAGAAAATAAATATTCCATCTTGAGTTCATAAGAGGGTCGATAGACCCTTCTTTGTCTTCAAAAGATTTTCTGATAATATTCCAGAGTTCTTTATCCTCTATACCATCTTCTACGTAATCATTTACATAAGTGCCATATAGTGCTCTTAGAAACTCTAATGATATAGTGGTTTCTATATCATTAGCTTCTATTGCTTGTCGCATTGTACGAATGACTCTTGAAAAGTCTTTTACTTTCAATTCATCTGGAACATAGCTACTATTCTCTATTTCTTGTTTTAAAATAGAGTAAAAATTTCTTGCATTCTTTTTATACTCAAACCCTACTATCGTGCTTAATAATTGGGCTAAGTGAATAGTTTCTATACGTATATAAGACATACTAATTATTTAAAATGTGTCAAAACAACAGCGGAAAGTGTCAATTATAAATTTTATTTGACATTAAAATATAGCGGAAAAATTATAAATACCTGATAATCAGTAAATTGCAATTATTCTATTTGTCATAATTTATATTATTTGCAATATAGTACTTTCATGTTATAATAATTAGTTATATCTTGTATTAAACGATATAATCAACTGAATATTAAATTTTACAGTTAATTTATATTTGGACTCGGTTCGTTAGAGACTTCTTGAAAGCTTTGAAGTAACGAAAAAGGCTATCTAAATTAGATAGCCATAAAATGAGTCCCGAGGCACCTCCTGATTTACAACAGAGCATAAGGACAATGTGTAACAGCACGAATGTCCGCTCTCAAGGAGGAAAGCACTCTCAGGACTACTTCTTTTTGAATATGGGAAAGTTTATCAAGATTTCCATCTCAGATAGAAATAAGACCTACAAGGTATAATTTTTTTGTAAGTCAAGTATCTCCTCTGTGCTTTTTCTGAATCAGCTCTGATTCAGTATCCTCACTATTTCATGTCTAAAAATGCTTTTTGGTACTACCAATAGCATTAAAAAATATTGGCGACAATACCGTCTGTACAAAGGTATGGTATGTCTTGTCTAAGCTACTCTTACGGCATTCCTTATTATATCACCTTTTAAATTTTACTATTATGAAAATTTTAATTGTATTTATTTTTGGTTTCTTAAGTTATTCTTCCGCAAAAACAGAGTCCTGTTATTCACTTCCAGATGTTGAATTCATTTCAACTAATACTGAAGTCGCTATCATTATATGGGTAGACAAATCAGGTTCTATTAGAACTGGAGAAGTGGAGAAAATCACCTTCGAAGATATAGAGCCTCTTATTGATCTTATAGATCAAGTTGGGGGTACTATTTCTATTGGTATTATAGGTGCATCTACAAGAAGTGTTATGGCCTTTTATTCCAATCAAACTGTTGAAAACAAACCTCCTGAACGTGATCCTCGTATGAGTGCCAAAGAATATCGTGAAGAATTAATGAGATTCATGAAAAGACGTAATAGGCCTACTCTACAAATCAATCAAAACAAAGTTCGTGCTGAGTTTGAACTAAAAGTCAGAGAGATGCTGATTTATGAAAATCGCTTGGAAAATATGAGCCTCATACATGAAGCACTAAACGTATCAGCACGAATAATAGCTCAGCCTAACCACAATAATGTAATAGCTTATGTGATTATGGTAACAGACTTTAAGCACAACGGAAAAGAGTCTGCACCTACTACTTTAGGGAAAAACACAGAGGTACTAATCATTAATCGGCTTTCAAAGCAGAATTTTAATCGCTACGATTCTCAACACTATGTAGATTTTAGATCAGCAGTACGTCATGTAATATCTAAATCGTAAGCTATGAAACGTAAAAAAACAAATGCTCTGTTATTAAGTCGTGATCGACTTATAAAGCTAAGGAAATTAATATTCAGAAAAGAAAAGGATCTTGGAGATAACTATAGGAAGCAAGCATCACTCGAATTAGATTTACAGAAATTACTTAGTGATAATCCAGAGTTTACTGATATAAATAATCTGCATAAAAAAGTTCAAGATTTTATATTGAGAAACTTGGAAAAGCTTGTATTTCTTCTTGACTACTTCTTATCCTACATTGTACTACAAGAATATGCTAAAGCAGTTAGCGTGATTCCTATTTGGCTTGGTTCATTTATTATTGCATCTATAATTGCTCTTTTCGAATATGGTACTGGCATTATCAAAAGTAAGCTTGAGAAAAATAAACATGTATCTGTAACAGATTCAGAAAACCCATTTCTCTACCAAGATGATGATGAACATGATAGTAGACGTATTTGGTTACATATAGTATCTCTTGTATTCATCAGTATTCTGCCACTTATCAGTCTTTATGAAATGGCACAGGAGCTACAGAATATTTCCCTAATCACAGCATTAGGAAAAGAATCAGGAATAGAAGTGTCCTCAGAATTTACAAAAATCGCTGTTGTAATTAAGTTTGGAGGAATGGCTTTATGTATGCTCGCAGCTCATGGCATTCTCCTGATGGCAAGTGATGAAGTAAGTAAAGCCAAAGCCCGTCACCTCTTACGCAAAGCTTATAATGATATTCAAAGAGAAATAAATAATTTAAAAGATGATTGTATTAAGCTTGAAAACTCTCTTTTAGATATCGGATTTGATTATTTCAGTGATCGTGAAGTGCATATACTTAGATTTGGTCCTATCGGGGTACCTTCTGATAATTTCTCACCAGCTCTGAATAGACTCTTTAATCAACTTAGGGGAGACTATTCGCAAGAACCACTTATGGCATGAATTGCAATGAAATAAGAAGAATTTGTGATTTAGTATTCCAACAAGGATTGGAAGCATTTATCTATGTATACCAATCCTTGTTTTCATTCTTTTTTACAATACTACAAAGTCAAGCATCATCATGGCTGACTGATATATCTTGTTATTGGATTAGCGAGATTCTGGCATTCACTTCTACATCACTTTTATTTCTTTATGCCATCGTATACATCCTAAGAGGTATAGGAATTTTGCTTTCTGGAGTTATCGATATGACTTTTAATAAAGCAACTGGTGGAGTTGTTTCACTTGTGCATTTTTTCATCTCTCGAATATTCCTCAGTATTGGTTGGATATTTTCTACTATTGGTAACATCCTGAAAAGGACGCTATTCGGCAAATAAAATAGGAAATATGATTCTATATGTGTTTTATATTATCATGACATTATTCGGAATCAGTTTTCTACTTCCCAAGAAATCTGCATCCAGCTATGGCACTGCATCTTTCTCAAAGAACTCTAAACTACTCCGAAGAAAATACAAGGGGTTTATAATTGGAAACAAGAAGTTCTCTTCTAATGTCAGTACTCAACACCTACTATTAGTTGCCCCAAGCGGAAGCGGTAAGACAAGTAATATGATATCAAAAAATGTCTTTCATCTTTTATCAAAAGGACATTCCATGATTATAACAGATCCAAAATTAGAACTATGGGAACAATCTTCAGGTTGGGCGCAGAATAAAATGGATATAAACGTAAGTGTATTAAACCTACTTAATCCTTCAAAAAGTATTACTTGGAACCCTTTACAAACAGTTGCAAACAAGAACTATCAAGGTTTGATCACAGATATGTATGAGATAACGAACAGTAAAAACACATCAGAATCGATTTGGAAATATGGGACAATTGAAATTCTAACTGCATTATGTAAAGTTCTTGCTTCTGTAGAAGATCAAGTGTATTTGAATCTCGCTAATCTCCAATATCTATTACAATATTTACAAGCATACCCCAAAAAAACTGCAAATTGGTTAAAAGATCAAAATGTAGACGATCTGACTTCATTAAGTATTACTCGATTCCTTAATCAAGATGAGAAGATATTTCATGGAATTCTTTCAGGAGCAATATCTGTTATTGTTCCTTTTATACCTGATGAAATAAAAGCACTCACCCACACAACAAGCTTGCCAACTGCCTGTGAAATGAGAAAGAATCAATCAGTACTATTTCTTGCCTTACCTATTGGCAAAGAATCAACTTACTCACCATATGTAAGCCTATTACTAACTTATGTATTTGGTCAGATTATGAATACTCCTGTACAAGGAAACGATAGGTATATAGTTGGCATTATGGAGGAATTTGGTCAAGTATTTATTCCAAATTATGCTTCGATAATTTCTACTGTCAGAAGCCGAAAAATGATGCTACTGCACTGCTTACAGAACATTGACCAACTTACCTTACGTTACGGAGAACAAACAGCACAGATTATAGCTAACAATTGCTCTCACTGGCTCTTATTATCTTCTATCAAGTCAGATGCTACTCTTACTTACGTAAGAGATAGTCTCTTAGGCACAATGACTAATACCAAAGATAATAATCAAGAGAATAGTCGATATCTACTTACTAAAGATGAAATACGAAGAATACCTAAAAATTCTGGTTTACTTATTTCCGACAACTTACAACCAGTAATGGTTAGTATGAAACCTCTTTTTAAATCTTATTTCTTAATGTGGCTATATGGTTTGAAAAGCAATAACAATCAATTAGTTAGTATCTATCCTCCTCTTTCTCACACTGATAGTATACATGATGTTAAATACATACCCATTTCTGAACATAAAAAATCTGATACTTCTTCAGAAAATAACGAATTAGATGTATCAACACTTAGTTTTCGAGAGCAGCTTAAGAAAATTCTTCCTACCGATAATAATGATTCCTAATGAAGAGTTTTGTCACTTGGCGAGAATACAAAAAAGAACATTGTACTAAGACGATGACTAAATCAGATATAGCTGATATTCATAAAAAGTATAAACAAGCTTATTTCAAGGAGTATAATAAACGTAGAAAAGCCAAGAAATTAACTTTGAATTTAAGCTCTAAAGAGTTAGTGATTCTATCCAAAGCTAAGGAAAACTACCCCAATCACAGTATAAGTGCTTTTATAAAATCCTGTGCTATTGCATACATTAATCAATCATACATCATACCTGACTCCAAACAACAAAAAGCTATTATACAAACAATAAACGCTCACGGTAATTTGATTAATCAAGTTGTTCATAAACTTCATATGACTTGCCTTAGAATAAACAAAAGGGGTCTTATAAATACTCAACTGGATTCTCTCAGTCGCCTTTTAGATGGATATAGTAACCTGAGTAAACAACTTAAACTTATGGAAGCTGAAGTTCTTAAATACACGTCTTCACCACCCCACAAATTATTAGAATTATCATGGGAAGATATCCGTTATGACAATAAAAAACTCATAGCACTGATCAAATATCTTACCCAACAACTAAAAGATCTTAATGACTAAATACAATGATCATTAAGAGTCTAACACGTAAGTCTAATTATTTTGGTCAGCCAGTACGATATATCCTACATAAACATCATGAAGATTATCCTACTTGGATAATCTTACATAACATGGATTGTGATCCATCGAATCATAAAGAGATTATTGAAGCATTTAAACACAATGATAGTTTCAGAAAAAAAAGAGCTAATGGCATTGCCATGTATCATGAGGTTCTGAGCTTTGCCAGTTCCGATAAACAATACATTTTAGAAAGTCCTTATCTAATGGAGGAATTAGCCAATTATTACATTAAGCTACGTACTAATGGTTTAGCAATGGCATATCCCCATTTTGATACGGATCACCCCCATGTTCATATTCTCATGTCCGCCAACGAACGTAAATCATCAGCTTCAGTTCGAATTTCGAAAAGTCAATTTAGAGACATTAAACAAAAGATGGAAACACATATGATAGACAATTACCCTCAACTAAGTCATAGCATTATTCAAAAACACCTAAAAAAGAATCGTTCCATTTCAAAAAGTAGATAAACATTTAAAAGACGTGAACAACACTCACAATTAAACAGATTCACCTTGCTCTAATAATTTGGATTCTAAATTACGAATAATCTCATTGCAGTTTGAACAAGCTAATCCTTTTCTTTGAGCAAACCATCTACAATTATTTCTTATAGGACATGAGGGTAACTCATTTGCCTCTTCATTATTAATTACATCAATTACTTTATCCACCAAACTGCATGTAGAGGAATTATTAGCCCATTGTTTGCAACCAGTCTTTGCGCATTTTCCTGCGAATCTAAATCTTTTCTCAGGCGCTCTTCCCTTACTTGCTTCATCAATAAACGTCTCATCTACTTTAATCGTAGATTTCAAATAATCAATAAAACCAAAGGAATTAACTATACCGAATATTTCAGCATCAGGTTTACAAATATAGCTTGGGCATTGAAGGTCTTTACTTAACTCCATTTCTACTATGATTTTTTAATCGATTTCGATCTAACCTTTAAATTCTTTAGATTTTCAATCCATAATCCAGCAGTTATTGGAAATATTCCATTGATGAATTTCGGATTCTTACGTATTCGTTCATTGATTACTATATCTCCTTTAGTATCTATTCTCGCAATTTCCTTCATCACCGTTTTTTTAATTCCGCTTTCGATACTTGCAACTTGTTCTTTTGAAAGCTTAATGCCTTCAAGTGAAACCACAAAATTTGATTCATTTTTCATGTGCTTATATTATGTTAATAATAACATTAATATAGTTACAAAATTTATGATAATAAAGATGAATTGATGAACGGTCTTTATGATTGATGAACGGTCTTTTATAAATTTTAACGGTAGTGTGCGAATTTCAAATCAAAAATATAAAAGGGTACTTCCTATACCTATTGGTTCAAAGGCGAAGCTTTTGCGAGGGCAATTTTATGGGACAATTTTTATTGTACGGTACAATTGCAATCCTCGCAGTAAAGCACTGCTGCCTAAGGCTTGGTATAATTATAGCCACATTAAACCTAAAAAACATTATATGAAAAATCTTATTAAAGAATATTTATTGCATTGTAAAATTGAAAAGCAACTTTCAGAGAAGACTTTAAAAGCTTACTCAATAGATCTTAATCAGTTTATAGGACTTGCTTTAAAAAATAAAATTAACTCTATAATTGATGTAGATAAAAGCATAATTAAAACATACCTACTTCATATAAGTAATCTATCCCCAAGCACTATAAAGCGAAAGCTTGCATCATTAAAGACATTTTTCAAGTATTTAGAATTTGAAGAAGAAATCATCAATAGTCCATTACGCCGAGTAAGAATAAAAATAAAACTTCCTAAACATATCCCTATCTATATGTCAATTCCAGAAATGCGTTTAATTTTAGATACAGCAAATGACACGTTTCAAAATTCTTCAACTGATTTTTCAAAAAAAAGGAATCAACAAAATATTGTTCTGCTTGAGTTGTTAATCAGTACCGGTTTACGCGTATCGGAACTAAGTAATTTAAAACGTAGAGATTTTGATACCCAATTCCATACATTAACTATTTGGGGCAAAGGAAAAAAACAAAGATTGATTCCTATAACACATGAAAGGCTTAGAGAATCTCTCTTGAAATTATATTCCGGATACTCATTTGAAAGTCATCTTTTCTTAAATAGAGATAATAAACAAATCAGTCCTCAATCAATTAGAATTATCATAAAAAAGCTGTCTTCTCAAATTAAAAGCAAGCATATTACCCCTCACGTCTTTAGACATAGTTTTGCTACTCAACTATTGGAGCAAGATACAGACATTAGATACATTCAAAACCTTTTAGGACATAGCAGTATCACTACTACACAGATTTATACTTCTGTGTCAGAAACTAAAAAAAGAAATATTCTTGAAACCAAAAATCCTTTAAATTTTATGATGTAGACAAGCTATATGCAGGATAACTATTAATTATGGACGATTTGTTTATAAATCGAAAAAAGGATAAAGAAGACCTTTCAAAAATAATACTAAGTAAGAAAGCGGCACATAATTTTATTGTTGTCTACGGTAACAGAGGA